>Ga0207092_1002_pt1 | contig 100375 bp, 103 predicted proteins | sample Alteio_BWMinHeat_48_FD_153533 | JGI IMG/M metagenome (GOLD analysis project Ga0207092, IMG submission 153533) | Enriched cells from forest soil in Barre Woods Harvard Forest LTER site, Petersham, Massachusetts, United States -... | ecosystem: Environmental > Terrestrial > Soil > Temperate forest... | reverse complement strand
GCCCAATTTATTACAAGTTATACACCTTACGATAAAAAAAATAATAGTAAATTAAAAAAATACAAACTGACAGATGAGTATTTGCGTTTTTATTTCAAATATGTAGAGCCTCAACTAAAACAGATATCTGTTAATCGAGTGAAAAATTTATTTGGTCAGTTAGTGAAGCCCGTGTGGAAATCATGGCTTGGATATGCATTTGAAAATTACTGTCTTAAAAATGCAATGTATTTAGCAGATATTATGGGCTTCGGTGATTATGTTGCGGAATGGGGGCCTTATTTTAGGCGCGGTGATGAGGGTTTTCAGGTTGATTTAATTTATTTACGTCATGACAAAGTAGTGACCTTATGTGAAATAAAATATTATGAAAAAGAAGTGCCTGTGACGGTTATACATGAAGTAAAAAGGAAATGTTCGCTTATCAGAGTGCCGCGTGGCTATACGCTGGAGACAGCACTCATTTCAAGGTTTGGGCCTGAAAAAGCATTGCGAGATCTTGATTATTTTCATCATTATGTAGAAGTAGCGGATTTTTTTAAGTAACTCACATCCGCGAGTGAACACTAACCTTGCTCACTTCCTCCGCTATTTCCGCATTCTGCTTTTGTATCGCATTAAGATACGTTTGAATTTTTTCACGCGTTGGGACATATGACAGTGGATCATGTTTTACGGATTGCTTAAATTTATTATCGTAATCATGATAGAACTTTTTACAATTTTCCACGCGATATTTATGGTCTTCGGAAAGATCGTATAAGCTCTTGATGAATATTTTGATAACCGCAGGGTCAGGTCTATCGTCAGGATTCGTTAATAGAAAATGTCCGCCTATTTCTTGAAGTTTAGGTTGGGAATGCAGCAGGAAATCCATTAATTCAATGAGATCATTTATGTTTTCACATAATAATTTTTTATCGTGATCAATGATATTTTCTAAAAATGGACTGAGATAATGAATGAATTCGTCGTGAGATAAAGACATCCAGTCGTAATAATGATGGTCGTTTAAAAGGGTTTCGCTTAAGAGAGGCAAGTCAAATACATCTGGCATCATGCGATGAATATCATCAAATGTAAATTCATCAAAACGTTCTTTAATCGGTTCAAATTGTAAATGAATTTCATTGCCAGATTGGGTTAATGCGTCCATTTTTACTTTTCTGGTTTTTAAATCCGTTTCATGCGACTGCGTCAGTGTTTCTAATTCTTTTTGATGATGTTGATAACGTTCTTTTTCAAATTGCTGTCGCTCACGTTTGCGTTTTTCAATTTTATCTTGCTCTAGCATGAGATTGCGTTGCACGTTATGCGCGGTAATGGTCTCATACAAAGTCACGCCTATGGAATACAAATCATTTTTTTTAGTAAACGGCCGTTTAAATTGTTTAGCGGGATCGATATAAATATGCGTACCCCTATCTCTTGTCGAGGATTCGCTATCTGTTGAATCATCGTAATCAATAATGACAGAACGGAATGAATGACCATGTGGTTTAAGCATGATATTTTCGGGTTTAATATCGCCGTGTAAATATTTTTTTTGAAATTCAAGATAATGTTCGAGTAAGCCAATCCAGAATTGGAAAATAAATTCAGGTGTTAAATATCGTCTGCCTATAATCCTTTCTTTATTATCTTTATCGGTAATCTGATCATTAAAAACATAAATACATTTTAATGCATTGGCAGCGTATAAGTATTCAGTAATAAAACAGGAATACTGTTTATTATCCATTTGCAAAACACCGTGATCGATATATTTAATGTATTCATTGTTATATTGATAAATGCCCGCAGTCAGTTGAATGTCTTCCTGTGCTTTTATGCCTAGAGAATCACTGCTAATTTTTGCAACCAACGGATTCATGCGCATTAATTCATGCAACTTATCTTCTTTTTTAATAGATGGAATAGTAGAGTGAGGCAGTTCATAGACTATGCACAATTCTCCTTGCGCGCCTTTTGCAATTGTTGTTTTATGGTCGCGCAAATAATACGTTGTTTTATAATTTCGTTTAATGTAAATGATGTGATGATCATAGGGTTCACCGATTTTTCCCTGACTATCTTTCATGGCATCAGTTGCATTTGAAACGGGTATTAGAAAACATCCTTCTCTTTCGCCCAATGTTTTTTCTGCATATTCCATGGCTGCGATGATTATTTTTTTTAACAGAGAAGAGGATAAATGGTTTAAGTAAGCATGAGTCAGCGGTTCTTTAGCCTCTGATAAAACGGTTTCTATGCTATACACTTCTCTATCCCATTCTAAACTAGGTCTATGTTTAGGAGAGACAGAATCAGATCGTGTCAGTCGTTTAAATAGATTGTTAGACGATGTGCCATTGGTATTATTAATTGGTATAGGCAGTGTAGATTTAGGCGATGGTCTTGTACCTTTAGGTGATTCTTTTAGATAATTATGCGGCGAATGGGTAAAACTTTTGGAGCGTGGTTTAGTCGCTGTATCCGTTAAGATGGAGTCTAAAGGTAAATGCGTCACCGGTTTTTCTTTGGGTTTTTGAGGCGTATCATTTTTATTTGAACCGGAACGCATTTTAATCCTTGGTTTAGATGTTTATAGGAGTTGTTTTCGTTAGAAGATTTTCTTCACCACTGTGAACACTAAATTCATCGCTTGATGATGATTCGATGTCAATAGCTGCACCAGGCGTTCTAACCAAGTCATATGTTTTCTTAAACAGAAATTCAACTGAGCCCGTGTCTTTCAGAATGGATTGGAAGGCTTGATCGTAAGTTTCAATCACATATTCATGCACTTGATCAGTAAGATCATTCACATTTCTATATTTGAATGTGTGGTCTTTGATTCTGATTTCATTTAATGTTCCTAGAGTTTCTACTTTAGAAATGAAGTTAGATTCAGTTATAAATGCTTGTAAAAAATCTAGCGCTTTTATTTTATTTTGTCGCTTAGTTTGTTCAGGCCAGAAATGTTCTTTAGTAGATAATTGACTTTTTGTTATTTGATTGTTGAGAGATGTTTTATAATTTTCAATGGCTTGATTTATTTGCGTGCGATCAGAATTAGTATCAACAAGATAATTGGTTCTCTTTAATGCTATGGTGTTGGCGTGATAGTCATTTTTCTTTAGCGCGTCCAACACGTGATTGATAGTGTAATCATTCATTTCCTTTTGAGGCGGTTCTTTAGATGGAAAAATCCTATTTTTAATTTCATTTATTCCCTCTAGCACCCAATCTCCCACGCGTGTGCCTCGACAAACTACCATGGTGATAATGATAGCAACGGTGGTTAATACAACCGCTGCAACGATACCCGCCATGACTTGTGGAAATACCATGGCTAGTAATACCGTGCCTAAACCAAATAGAGTAAGCGCTATATTCATGGAATGTTGAATCGCTTCTCCTTTATAAAATGCTTCTGCTACTTCATCGCCTTTCTTGTGACTGAGATACGCTTTGGTGGCGAAAAATATAAAATGTGCGAGGTTATACAAGAAGCCAAATGAAAATAATCCAGCAAAAATAAACGCGCCTACGCCTACGGATGAGGTAAGAATGGTCACGGTTCCTAACATTTTTCCGCCCCAAACGGCCATACCAATGAGAATGGTTTCTATGGTTTTGATGGCGAACGTTGCAATTTTATTGATATTTTTGTTGCCGGAATAATATAAAACAATGGTATAACTCAACCAATCCAGTGTTTTTAAAACGCCTGCGACAGGAAAAAATTTGTCTCCATTCGCTTGAAGAAAACTTTTAAGAGCAGTCCCGACATTAGAAAAATAGGTAAAGATCACAGCAAGAAAAGCGAGATCCAGCTTCCCGATGTAAAAATGAAAGTCATCGGCCCATTGTTGAACAGTTTTTCTATTAAACATGACGCACCTCACGATTGAATTACATCCATGTAAGGCATTGTTTTATAAGTAAAAAATTTAAGTTACGATTGAGAATGGTATGTTTTTTTGCCAGTTTTCATTGAATCTGACCATTTCATTCGCGATGAAGTTTATCAAAATTTATTGAATTGATGTACATTTTATTTTTATTCAGAGCTCACACATTAAACCGAAAGTGCATCACGTCCCCATCTTTCACTACGTATTCCTTACCTTCCAGTCGCCATTTGCCTGCTTCTTTTGCGCCCGCTTCACCGTTATATTTTATAAAATCATCATACGAAATCACTTCTGCGCGTATAAATCCTTTTTCAAAATCGGTGTGAATGACGCCTGCTGCTTGTGGTGCAGTGTCTCCTACGTGAATGGTCCAGGCTCTCACTTCTTTTTCGCCGGCAGTGAAATACGTTTCAAGATTGAGTAATTTATACGCCGCATGAATGAGACGATTTAAGCCGGGTTCTTCCAGTTTTAATTCAGCGAGAAATAGCGCTTTCTCCGCATCATCGAGTTCTGCAATATCTGCTTCTATGGCAGCGCATACGGCTATTACTTGTGCGTTTTCAGCCGCTGTAATGTTACTGACTTCATCCAATAATGGGTTATTAGTGAAGCCATCTTCAGCAACATTCGCAACGTATAACGTTGGTTTTAACGTTAATAAATGGAAGGATGAAAGTAAGGGTTTTTCTTCTTTGGTAAAAGTGAGAGCTCGTGCAGGCTTGCCTTGATTGATTTGTTGCTTGATGCGCTCTAATAAATCCATTTCGATGATGGCGGTTTTATCACCCGATTTAACCCCTTTTTGTACGCGTAATAAGGCTTTATCCACCGTGTCTAAATCGGCTAATGCGAGTTCAGTGTTGATAATGTCTATGTCTTTCTTCGGTGAAATATCGCCTAAAACATGCGTGACATTATCATCGTTAAAGCAGCGTACAACGTGAACAATGGCATCGACTTCGCGTATGTGGGATAAAAATTTATTGCCGAGACCCTCACCTTGCGAGGCGCCTTTTACAATGCCAGCAATATCTACAAATTCAACGGTAGTCGGTACGATGCGCTCGGGTTTCACCCTGGCAGCTATTTTATCCATGCGCGTATCTGGCACGTAGACTATGCCAATATTGGGTTCTATAGTGCAGAAAGGGTAATTTTCTGCAGCGATTCCCGCTTTGGTTAAACAATTGAATAAGGTAGATTTGCCCACGTTTGGCAGGCCGACAATGCCGCATTTTAAACCCATAAGGTATCCTCGTTTAAGAAGTATGTAATTTCTGCATGGCTTTTTCAGTTTCACCGCTCATAATGAGGGGCAGTGCATCAATGGCCCGCAATATCGCTTCATCAATGGTTGCTCTATCGGCTTTTGACGGTGGATGAAGGACATAGTCCACGACATCATTGCTGTGATCGGGGCGCCCAACGCCTATGCGTAATCGATAAAATTCTTTCGTATTCAAATGCCGAATAATATTTTTCAAGCCATTATGCCCGCCATCACCGCCGTCAAATTTTAATTTGATGGTGCCTACGGGTAAATCGATTTCATCGTGGGCGATTAAAATTTGAGAAGCAGGAATTTTGTGATAACTCATGCAAGCTTGTACGGCTTGACCACTCAAATTCATGAACGTGGTTGGAATGAGTAAGTGACAGGGGTGATCGTGTATTTTTGTTAAATTATGTAAGCCGTGATATTTGGCTTGCATGCGTAATTTGAGATTGAGATTTTTTACGATTTCTTCGATAAACCAAGCGCCAGCATTGTGTCTAGTTTGCTCGTATTCACTGCCGGGATTGGCCAAGCCCGCGATTAATTGAATAGGCTGGTAGTGCACACATGTCCCTCATGCTTAGGCTTCGTTTAAATTTGCTTGCAACGTATAAGTGTTGACGAATAGCGACAGCGATAAAAGCTTGCTGCGCAGATGCGTTGTCATCCCGCGCATGCTTCTGGCGCGGGACCCAGTGACTTAAACGTAGCTTGTTGAATGTCGCTGGTTCCCGCGCCAGAAGCCGCGCGGGATGACAGCGCATCTAGTATTACTTCTTTTTGCCTTTGCTTTCAGTGTCAGCGGCAATTTCCTCATCACTCTTCTGTTCCATGGCAGGAACGTCAGAAGCAATCGGTGCTTCGGTTGGTTCTTCTTCCACCGGTTCTTCTTCTATACGTGGAATGTGAACGGAAACAACGGGTTTATTATCGTCATGCGTTAAGGCAACAATTTCAACGCCTTTGGGCAATTTGATATCCGATAAATGCAGAATGTCGTTGAGTTGCATGTTGGATAAATCCAGTTCCAGAAATTCTGGCAGGTTATCCGGTAAGCAAGAGACTTCAACATCGCTCATGATATGCGATACGACACCGCCGTTATCTTTGACGCCTGGCGCTTCTTCGCCGCCTTTGAAATGCAATGGTATATGCATATGCAGTTTTTCATCGGCACGTACGCGTTGAAAATCAACGTGAATGATACGGGGTTTGAAAGGATGACGCTGTACATCTTTTAAAATGACGCGCTCAGCAGCACCGCTTGTTTTCAAGGTTAGAATATGAGAATAAAATGCTTCATTTTCTAGGGATTTAGCAACATGCCTGTGTTCGAATGCTAGAGAAACCGGTTCTTTTCCTCCGCCATACAAAACGCCTGGAACTTTTTCTTCGCGTCGTAGGCGGCGGCTCGCACCTTTCCCTAATTCATGGCGAACACTAGCTTCTAGTTCAAATGTTTGTTTCGAGGCCATTGTTTTTACTCCACTTTGTTAGTGATTAAGAATAATTAAAATCCTCATTCCGCGACCAGAACGAGGACCGCATATTCTACACAGAATTGGGTGAGATGGAAGGGGTTATAACGGTATCGATATCTCCCTCCAATATTTCCAATACATCCGCTGCTTTTGGTCTTTGCTCAGGTTTTGTTTTCTGGCACCAGGTAATTAAATGGGCTAATTTGGGCGGGCATTTTTCAGCAATAGCAGGTCTGTTTTCTGTTATAAGATAATCAAATAATTCAGGATCATCAAAATCTGGACGTGATGTGTGAATGAATCGGTTGTTCGTACTTTCCCACAATAGTATGCCTAGACTAAAAATATCGGATTTTTCAGAGTACTTTCCTCCAAATACTTCAGGCCCCCAGTAATCAGATGTTCCCACTACATCATAATATTTTTGTTTCATGGTCGAGAAACCAAAATCAATGATTTTTGCAGGTCCATTCGCATCAACGAGAATATTTTCGCATTTAATATCTCTATGCAATATTTTACGTGTATGTATAAAGTCGAGGCCACTAGCCACCTCTTTTGCAAGGCGATAACAAAATCCCCAGTCGGGAGTATCTTCAGTATGCATTTTGATATAGTGAAATAAAGAATCGCTAGTCGTATATTCCATGACAAAATTATATTTCAGGGGATCATACCCAAGAAAGCGAATGATATAAGGCGAATTTTCTGGGGCTAACTTGCTCAAGAGTTTCACTTCATTGCAATAATTATCTAGCATTGAACTAAAGGTATGTTTTTTAGTGTCCATTAGCTTGACGGCTACTTGTTTCTCTTTCGAGATGCCGAGAGAAACGGTGGAATAACTACCTATGCCAAGATTATCGATTAATTGTATTTGTCTTGAATCGATTAAATAAGCAGGATTAACATCGGCCAGAATTAATTTCGCTTGATAAGCGATAACTAATTCATCAATGATCGTAGAATAAGCACAAGACCCGTTTAGGTTGATTAAAAAGGCAAGAAAAGAATTACCTTGGTTATCTTGAGTATTAGGATTAGCACCTTGTTGTACCAATCCCATCGCTTTATTCACCAAAGAATAAGTTGATTTAGTAGACTTAGTCGTATTGAGCAAGATTTTTAAATCGTCTGTCGCTTGCTCATTATATCCAGATAACATGTTTACTTAATCCAGAAACATCCTGCTTAATGATCCCGAGCCGCTAATACGACGTATGGCTTCTGCTATGGTGTGGCTCAGGCTTAAGCTGCGTATGCGGGAGCAGTTTTTGGCATCGTCTCGTAGTGGTATGGTATCGGTTACGACAATTTCATCTAACATGGAGTGATTAATATTTTCGATAGCCTTGCCGGATAACACAGGGTGTGTGACGTAAGCCGCTACTTTTGCAGCACCGTGATTTTTTAAGGCTTCTACAGCACGACATAAAGTGCTAGCCGTATCGACAATATCATCGACAATAATGCAGTCTCGATTTTTAACATCACCAATAATGTGCATGACTTGTGCTTCATTCGCGCGCGGACGACGTTTGTCTATAATCGCAAGATCGGTACCGCTAGCAAAATGTTTGGCAATGGCACGTGCACGTACAACACCGCCTACATCGGGTGAGACTATCATGACATTGTCATTGTTATATTGGCGGTGCATGTCTTCTATCATGATAGGTGTGCTATAGAGGTTATCGACAGGCATGTAAAAAAAGCCTTGAATCTGATCCGCATGTAAATCAACAGTGACAAGACGGCTGATGCCAACGGCTGCCATCATATCCGCTACAATTTTGGCGGTAATGGGCACGCGCGCGGAGCGCACACGTCTATCTTGACGAGCATAACCAAAATAAGGCACAACGGCGGTCACTTTTGCAGCAGATGCTCTGCGTAATGCATCGGCGAGTAGAATAAGTTCCATCAAGCTATCGTTAGAGGGTGCACAGGTGGACTGTATGATGAATACATCACGACCACGAACATTTTCTTGAATTTCAACGGTGGTTTCACCGTCACTAAAACAGCCTACGTAAGCTTTACCAATGGGAAGATTGAGGTGTTGTGCGACTAGCGCGGTTAATTCTTGATTCGCATTACCGCTAAAAATCATTATCTCTGGCACAGATGTATCCTCGGTATTTTTGCTGATTTGTTGGCTGGGGTGCTAGGGATCGAACCTAGGAATGCCGGGATCAAAACCCGGTGCCTTACCGCTTGGCTACACCCCAATACCTGGCAACTTCACGGAAGCGCTATTTTGCTGAGAGACTAGATGTGTGTCAATGGAAGAATGCGTTTGAATTAGTAATAGGAGTTAATTAGGACGTCTTCCCCCACAGGGGGAAGGTGCCCGAAGGGCGGAAGGGGGAATATAGGGAATATAAATTTGGAATGACTATTGAAATAATTTCTTTTTAAAATCATTTTACAAATAACCTGAAATATTTAATATTCCCCCTTCTGCCCTTTGGGCATCTTCCCCCGGTGGGGGAAGACGTCCTAATTAGCTTCATCAGCCTTAAAATTATCAATAAAACTCAAACTATATCCCATCGATAAACAACCATCTTGACGTTGAGTGTAGGTGAAACGATGGTCATTTTTTCCGGCAAGGCTATGCCGTTCACCGTTGAATACGCAAGATAATCTATCCTATAACCTTGTTGTATCATGCTAGTGATGCGACCTACTTCATCATAACGAATATTGGCTGTGACACCTGATACCGGCAAACCACGTATCCAGTCCTTCATATTGGAAACAGGCAAATGAAAACCCCATTGCTTGGCTAGTAACTCTTCTGCAGAAGCTGCTTGGTATGTTTTTCCATCAGATGCTTTTAGTGTGACCTGTCCCGGTTGTCCTATGAGTTTCATGGCGCCTGCACCTAGCGGCCCTTGTAAAGCGATAGTGTATTGATGTTGGTTTTCAGACCAGTCTATGCTGGCACTCCCTGAATCATGAGAGGTGTGAACGGCGATTTTGCCGGATAAATGAAAGCGATGAATATTTTTTGCTGATTTCGTAGGTGGGGTTGTAGTTGTCGGTGTCGCATTTTGTTTAAGAGTAGAACAGCTAGACAGTATTAGCATCAGAGACAAAATCCATATAATATGCTTCACGTTTTCCGTCCTTGAATTGTAAAGGCTTAACTTAATAATATAACTTGGCAACCTCTCATGTCTATTTTTGTCATTGGTATTAACCACAAGACCGCGCCTATTACCTTGCGCGAAAAAGTCTATTTTAGTTTAGATAAGCTATCGCTTTATTTGCAGGATTTATTAGGGCTAGGTATTGCTGAAGAAGCTGTATTGCTTTCTACCTGTAATCGTTCGGAATTATATTGTGATGCAAGTGACATTGACGCGCTACAGGATTGGTTTTTTGATCAGACAGCCGTACCGCGCAAGGCGTTAGAGTCGGCTATTTATATTTATCGTGATGAAGAAGCGGTGGCGCATATCATGAAAGTCGCTTGTGGTCTCGATTCCATGATATTAGGCGAACCTCAAATACTCGGTCAGATGAAAGAAGCTTTCTCAGAAAGTTGTTCGGCTAATGCAGTAAGCGCTACTTTTCATCAATTGTTTCAGCACGTTTTTTCCATTGCCAAAGAAATTCGTACAACGACTTCAATTGGCGCTTGTCCTGTATCTGTTGCATCGGCAGCAGTTCATTTTGCTAAACAACAGATGGCTTCATTTGAGGCAGCGAAAGTCGTGTTAATTGGTGCAGGTGATACGGCAGAACTCATGATTCGCTATTTGAGTAATCACTTAAAGACGCCTATGCCTATTACATTAATTAATCGTAATATAGGCAACGCTCTCGCATTGGCAGAAACCTTTGGTTTGACGGTATACGGTCTTGATCAGTTAACGACTGCGTTAGTGGATGCAGATATTGTATTTTCAGCCACAGGCAGTGCGATACCGGTAGTCACTCATGCTATTGTTGAAAAAGCCATTAGTATGCGTGATAAAAAACCGCTTATGTTTATAGACATTGCAGTGCCAAGAGATATAGATCCTACTGTTGCTGAATTATCTCACGTACAGCTTTTTTGCATAGATGATTTAAAAACGATTATTGAACGCAATCGTCTTGGGCGAGAACATGCTGCAGATAAAGCAAGAGACATGATTCAGCAAAAGAGCCATCATTTTATGATGGAAATGCATTCCATTGAAAAAGTGTCTCATACCATCGCTGCGTATAGGGGTGTGATAGAAACCATTTGCCAGGCTGAATTATTAAAAGCCAAACAGCAATTGCAAAAAGGCATGGACCCTGCATTGGCGTTAGAGACATTCGCCTACACATTTACCAATAAATTATTGCATACTCCTAGTGTTCAATTACGACAGGCAGGTGTGGAAGGACGTTTTGAGTTATTGCGATTTGCTAAACAATTGTTTGACATTCCTGATCCTGAAATCGAGCCGTTATGAAACCATCCATTCTGAAAAAATTACACAATCTAGTGACTCGTTCGGATGAATTGAAAGCATTATTATCCGATCCCAAGGTCACTGAAGATATTTATCGTTATCGTGATTTATCTAAAGAATATTCGCAGATAGAGCCTTATACGCGTGCATTTTTACAATATCAAGAATACGTGAAGCAGCTTGACGCCTCACAAGAGATGTTGGAAGAAGACGATGTAGAGTTGCAAGCGTTAGCAAGAGACGATATCAAAATGTTAGAAGAGGCGATGGCAAAACTGGAAAGTGATTTGTTGGTCGCACTCATTCCTAAAGATCCTCATGATGATAATAATATTTTTTTAGAAATTCGCGCAGGCACAGGTGGGGATGAAGCGGCGATTTTTGCAGGCGATCTTAGCAGAATGTACATGCGTTATGCCGAGGCACAACGTTATCAAATTGAAGTGATCAGTGAGAGTCATGGTGAACATGGCGGATATAAAGAAATTATCATGCGTGTGATAGGGCAAGGTGCTTATTCACGATTTAAGTTTGAATCGGGTGTGCATCGTGTGCAACGGGTTCCTGCTACCGAAGCGCAAGGGCGTATTCATACATCAACCTGTACCATAGCTGTTTTACCTGAGATAGCAGAGATTGAAAGTATTGATATTAATCCTGCTGATATACGCACGGATACGTTTCGTGCATCGGGGGCTGGTGGTCAACACGTACAGAAAACAGATTCAGCCATACGCATTACGCATATCCCAACGGGAACGGTAGTTGAATGTCAGGATGAGCGGTCGCAACATAAAAATCGTGCGAGAGCTATGTCATTATTGAAAGCGAGAATATTATCGACAGAGCGCGAAAAACAACATAAGCAACAAGCAGAAGCAAGACGTAGTCTGGTAGGCACAGGTGATAGATCAGAGAGAATTCGTACGTATAATTTTCCGCAAGGTCGTTTGACTGATCATCGTATTAATTTAACTTTATACCAATTGCCACAAATCATGGAAGGTGATTTAACGGCTGTTATTGATGCGTTAAGTCATGAATATAATGCAGACTTGATAGCATCGTTAGGTGACTAATATGACCATACAACAAGCATTGAGAGAGGCGAAAAATTTACTGTCTATTGTGACGGATAATCCGGTGCTTGAAGCGGAAATATTATTAGCGCATGTATTGGATACGTCTCGTAGTTATTTGCATGCATGGCGTGATGCTAAATTGAATGGAGATCAAAGTAGAGTTTTTGCAGATTGCCTCATGCGTCGTCGCAACAAAGAACCTATTGCTTATATCACTGGTAGTCGTGAATTTTGGTCATTAGATTTTTTAGTGACACCGGATACATTGATTCCGCGTCCTGAAACAGAATTATTGGTTGAGTCCATATTAAATACGCATAAAGAGTCTCATGCTTTTATAAAAATGGCAGATCTTGGTACCGGTTGTGGTGCGATAGCACTTTCCATCGCTCATGAAAAACCAGACTGGCAGATTGTTGCGACGGATGTCAGTGAAAGTGCATTGCAAGTTGCGAGAAACAATGCGTCTCGATTGGCACTTCATAACGTGTCTTTTTATCAAGGTAACTGGTGTACGGCTTTGCCTTCGGATGGGTTTGATGTGATAGTCAGTAATCCACCATATATTGGGGAAGTGGAATGGGAAGCGTATGCAGAAGGATTATTATGTGAGCCGCGCGATGCGCTTATTTCTGGTTTAGATGGATTAGATGCCATACGTACGATAAGTCATTCTGCTAAACAATATTTAAAACCAGCGGGTTATGTATTTATTGAGCATGGATTTTTGCAAGGCGCACAGGTACGCAAGATTTTTGCAGCTTCTGGATACAGCCAAATTCATTCTGTACGGGATTTGTCAGGGCAGGAAAGAGTTACTATTAGTCAATATTATCCGTAATTTTTTTGTTCCCTCTCCCCCAACGCTTCTCATTGGGGGAGAGGGTTAGGGAGAGGGGGTTAAAAATACCTCCTCTCCCCAGCCCTCTCCTCCAGCAAAAAACGCTGGAGGAGAGGGGGCAGATGGTCAATATTATCCGTAAGATAAATTTTATTTGGTATATGAACGATATTTTTGGTATAGCTTGGACTACACTTAATCTCAGGGTAGGAGAAACGATCATGGCAGCCAAAGAAAAAGATATATTTGAACCAAGCTTAGAAGTTTTAGGGATTACGCCTTATAAGCTTAAAAAAACAGAAGAGTACATGGGTTCTAGCATGCTAGAACATTTTAGAGGTATTCTCATGGCGTTACGCCAACGAATTCTTGAAGGTGGGGACAAAATTGTTACCCATATGAAAGAGGATGCGGTGAATTATCCCGATCCTAATGATAGAGCGAGTCAGGAAGAAGATTTTCGTTTAGAACTGCGTACCCGTGATAGGGAAAGGAAGTTGTTGAATAAAATAGAAGAATCGCTGGAACTGATACGCGAAAAAGATTATGGGTATTGTGAAGTGTGCGGTGTTGAAATCGGTTTGCGCCGCTTGGAAGCCCGTCCTACCGCAACCTTATGTATTGATTGTAAAACATTGGATGAAATCAAAGAAAAACAACAAAGACAGGAAGAGGAATATTAGGGTCTTTGTCCCTCTCCCCCAATGAGAAGCGTTGGGGGAAAGGGGACGTCCCGTTTCTCCATAAATCACCTATAATTAATGAAGTTATTCAAGAAGGGGGTGAAATCTTATGCCTGCAGCGCCGCAAGGAGGGGGAAATCAAGGCGATAATTCCTACGATATCCTATGGATTATAGCGGGTGTGGGTGTTGTCAGTGCAATAATTTGGTTTGTATTTAAAGTCCAGATTGTTTCTGCTTATTTGTCATTTAAAATTTACGAATTAGATGTATTAAATGTTCTAGCTTCCTGGGTAGGTCACCCTTATTATTTTGAATCATTACGTCAATCATTAATCAGTGCGCGAGGAGTTGCAGCTTCCATTGGTTATTCCGATCTTATGCAGCAAGGCAGCAGCGTAGGCGTATTGGTACGAATTCCATTGGCCATTTTATTATTGGTATTGGGTGTGGTTGTCTATGTTTCAAATACGACACGCGAATACAGACGTACTTATAAAATGCGTGAATTTGTAACCATGGAAAGTAAAAATTGGCCGCAAATCATGCCCGTTGTTCACCTCGATTTAATTAAGACAGATATAGACACAGGTCCTTGGGCCATGGCGTTGACGCCTATGTTATTTTGTAAAAAACATAATTTATTACAAGAAATACGTATGATGCGTCAAGAAGGCATGAGTCGTAAAGAATGGGATAAAATAGAAGTTGTGTTAAAACGCGGTGAAGCCAATAAATTATTTGCTTTACAGTTAGGCCCCATGTGGATGGGTACGGATAAATTGCCGCCTCATGTAAAAGCATTATTTGCCGTGTTTGCTGCACGTATTAATGCAGATACAAAATCAGCAGCCGACATGTTAGCTCAATTATCCGCATCCTCTTTGAATAGGTCATTAAATTATGGGGGAGTCGATCAATTATTAAAGAAACATGTAAACACAAAACTCGTGCAGAAAATTGTTAAATCACATGCGTATGTATCAACGGTAATGGCTTCGATGTTATTGAGTGCACGTGATGATGGCGTGCAAGCATCAGCAGATTTTTTGTGGTTAAAACCACTGGATAGACGGCTTTGGTATATATTGAATACGGTTGGCAGACAAACGCCTTTTATCGAAGTAGCAGGAATATTTGCGCATTGGGTTGCTGAAAGGGAAGCGGGAAGACGATTGCTGGTTCCTATGGTGGAAGAAGCGACTAATGCGGTGGTGATTGCGTTGAAGGAAGTGATTTATCGTCCAGATGAAGAAGCGGTGTAGCGGCCGTAGATGGTTGTCGTCATGGATTGTTTGACAAATAAAGCGCAGGAGGCCGGAGGCCGACGAGCCATTGTCAAACAATCCATGACGACAACCATCTACGGCCGCGAGATCAGATAGATGAAGAGGTAATTATGCCCGGAATGCGTGGTTTAGAAGAACAACACGAGCTTTCACCCCAACTCTTGTTGCGTGATACACGCACCATGGGGATGAAGATTGTTGATTTCTTCAAAGATCCAACCAACAGCGCCATCGTGATGGTGACTTCTGCTTCTGCTGCTTTTTTTCTTCCTGCCATTTGTGAATTCACTGCATTGATTGGCATATGTGTATTTTTCTACGCTTACACCAGAAAGAGTTCATTGCCTTTTCGTATGCCAAGACGATCTGGCGCTAAAGATTATAATGATCCCGCTAAAGGTTCAGATAAGCCGCAAATTGCGCAGGGTATTTCATTTTTTGGTAATAACAAACGAGATAATGAAGAACTTTGGTTTAACAACGAAGACATGCGTACTCACGTATTGATTTTCGGGTCAACCGGTAGTGGTAAAACCGTCGCGCTGACCTCTTTATCTTTCAACGCACTCGTACAAGGCAGTGGATTTTTATACGTGGACGGTAAAGGTGATAATTCGCTTTTCGCCAGTGTTTTTTCAATGTGTCGTACCATGGGACGTGAAGACGATCTTTTGCTGATTAACTTCATGACGGGTGCACGTGATATTGTGGGTGCTCAGGAAAAACGTTTATCGAATACTATGAATCCGTTTTGTAATGGCTCATCGAGTATGTTAACGGAATTGGTCGTTAGCTTAATGGATTCTGGAGCAGCGAGCGCTGATGGCGATATGTGGAAAGGCCGTGCCATCGTTTTCGTTTCAGCCTTGATGAAAGTATTGGTATACATGCGAGACAAAGGCAAGATTTTGCTGGATGCAAACTCCATTCGTAATTATTTCGAACTCAATCGTCTTGAAGCGATAGCAATGGATAAAATGTTTCCGCGAGATAATCAGGAGCCAGTCAGTCTTGCTGATGCGCCGGATTTAATTTTGGAACCGCTTAAAAATTATGTAAAAAACTTGCCTGGATATGATCCTTCCAAGAAAGGTAAACAAGGTTCGCAAGTGTTAGAACAACACGGATTTATTACGATGCAATTGACTAAGACATTCGGTTCATTAGCCGATACTTACGGACATATTATTCGTGTCAATCTCGCTGAAGTGGATTTAAAAGACGTGGTATTGAATAGACGAATTCTCGTGGTATTACTCCCTGCGTTGGAAAAATCACCGGAAGAATTATCTAACTTGGGTAAAGTAATCGTTGCTTCGTTAAAAGCCATGATGGCAGCGGGTTTAGGTGATACGGTTGAAGGTACGTATAGAGAAGTGATTACTCGAAAACCAACGACTGCATCTACACCGTACATGTGTATTTTGGATGAATATGGTTATTACGCTGTAAAAGGGTTTGCGGTTGTGCCTGCACAAGCGCGTTCATTAGGTTTCTCAGTTATTTTTGCGGGACAAGATTTACCCGCTTTTCAAAAAGCCTCTAAAGAAGAAGCGGCATCCATTGGTGCAAATACCAATATCAAGATTTGTATGAAGCTGGAAGATCCGCTGGAAACGTGGGAATTTTTCCACAAAACAGCTGGCGAATCGTATGTCACCAAAGTCGATTCCTTCCAGACGAATGCAGGTAGTTTATTGAATAATTATATGGACAGCCGCAGTGCATCCTCTGAAAAACGACAGCGTATTGACTTGCTGGATTTGAAGGAACAGCGTGAAGGGGAAGCGCATATCTTTTTTAAATCAAAAATTGTTCGTGCAAAAATGTTTTATGCCAATCCTCCGCCGCCTATAAAAATGCGTTTGAATCAATTTTTGAAAGTAGAGCCACCGGTTGGCCGTCTCTTAATTGATTTAGATGAACGTAATGAACGTTTTAACAAAGTCATGGAACAAGATACAGAATTTGCTATGTCTACTGATGAAGGTGAAGAAATTCAAATTGTTTCGGATGCGCTGACATCGCAAGCAAGTGCTAATCCTATAGAACGCGCATTAGGATCGTTGCTTGCCTTTCATAATCGACAAAATGCACCGGAAGAAACAGTTTCAGCGCCAGAAGAAGTGAGCGATGGCAAACTGAATATCTTTGCTAAAGTGATATTAGATGAGACGGTGAAAGCGATAGTTGGTGCAAAAGACATTAATCAATTTAGTGAACCTTTGATTAACAAAAACAGTGCAAAAGATAAGATTGAATTATTGGAACGATTAATGGGTAGATCGGCTTCACAAGCAAGTCCCATGACCAGTGAAATTTTGAAAGACATGTCGCTTGCGACGGAATATCCACCTCCCGTTGAAGGCATGCTTTTACCTAACGAGGAAGTAGTGGCAATTGCAAATGAGCTATGTGATTATGTAGCTTCCCTCAAGACAGATCATCAAGAATAGGATAGATAACACAGTGGAGAACAGGTTACTTGCCAGGGTCGGCATTCTTGTGATGTATGGTTTCATCCTCTCTGGGTGTGCTTATTCTGACGTTGAACGTGATGTTACTTCCAATATCGATAAAGGTGTAGAAACCACTAAAGTAAAAGTGAATGCGGCTTCTGAAGGTAATCTTGCTGATTCTTATCAAAATGCTAGTCAGGAAACAAAAGGCGCTTTATTAGGCGGTGCGGCAGGCGGTGTAACCGGTGCGTTTGCATCGGGTGTTGGTGTGTTTCCAGGATTGTTAGTCGGTTCTGTTTTTGGTGCAAGCTATGGTGCTTATATCGATAGTAAAGCGACTATTGAAGATCAATTACAGAATCGCGGCGCAACCATTGTTGTTCTCGGCGATTACGTTTTATTGGTTTTACCATCCGCTCGTATTTTTGAAGATATGTCTGCAAAAATTAAACCGGATGCGTATTCCACGTTGAATCTCGCGGCTCGTTATCTCAATGGATATACTAAAATTTTAGTCAAAATATCGACTTACACTAACCCTATGCGATCCAGTGATGTGGCACTTTGTTTGTCACAAGAACAAGCGGAGAGTATAGAAAGGTATTTTGTTGCAAGTGGATTAGATGCACGATTATTGTATGCCGTTGGATATGGTGGAATGAGTCCGGTTCAACGAGATTCTTACGCATGGAAGGAAAATGATAATTATCGGATAGAGATTACGTTAGAAAAAGAATATGTGTAGGAAGGGAAATGATGCTAGGACCACGACACGAAATTGCGCGCTTACAAAGTGATTTTTATCGAGACCAATTTCGCAAAATATTGCGCTGGTTAACCATTACAATAGGCATTACATTTTTACTGATAGCTGCCATTCTTTATGATATTTTTTTATATAAACCCGTTGTGAACTATTACGCAAACACCATAGACGGCAAAATTTTAGATATGCCACTACCCAGGAATTAGGCATGGCACAGGATGATATAAATTTTTATCGTGAGCATTATCACCATCTTATTATGGGTGTTATGCTGATTATTTTTTTGATGATAGTAACGCTAGCTATTATTTTTTATCAGATTGTCAATCGTCCCTTGCCGCAATTTAATGCGGTAGAGCCAGATGGTAAGAGCATGTTGTTAGTGCCTTATGACCAACCTAATCTTTCCCCGGATACGATAGTGAGATGGGCTAGCAAGGCAGCAATACTCGCTTATACATTTAGTTTTGAAAATTATAATAATCAGATTAAAGCATCGCGTCCTTATTTTACGGAAGATGGTTGGCAAGATTATCTGGGTTCAGTGAATAAGCTCATCAATACCATTGTTCAAAATCAATTAATTATAAACGGTGTGGTGTCGGGTACACCGGTGATTTCTAATCAAGGAATATTACCGGGTAAAGGATATGTATGGCGTATACAAATACCGTTTTTAGTGACGTATCAAAGTGCAAATACGTCTGTTAAACGAAATTATTATGTTGTTATTTCCATTGTGCGTGTGCCAACCAATGTGAATAAACAAGGTATTGGTATTGACCAATTTTTAATGGTGTGAAGATGCGTTCTAATGATGCGTTAGTCATGGTTTTATCACGCAATGCTTTTTATAAGCGGCTGCATATATTGGCCTTGGGCACGCTTTTCTTGAATATCATTGTTATTTTGATGTTGGTAGGGATACTTGGCTATCTCTTAAAAAATCCGGCCAAGCCTTTATATTTTTCAGCCGATAGTGTTAGTCGTCTTATTCAAATTGTTCCGGTGAATGTTCCCAACATGTCTAACGAAGATGTCGTTGCCTGGACAGTCAATGCAGTACAGTCTGCGTATTCTTATGACTATATTAATTATCGTGCTGAGTTACAGCGAGCACAAAAATATTTTACAAATTATGGGTGGAGCAAATACATGAGTGCTTTAGGTTTGTCGGGTAATTTACGAGCACTCACGAATAGAAAACAAGTCGTCATTGCGCAAATCGTTGCGCCTCCTAAATTGTTAGGGCAAGGCATATTGGCTGGCGCACTTGCCTGGCGGTTTGAATTGCCATTGCTTGTCTTTTACACCATGCCTCCTTATGATGGAACGAATCAATTTTCAAATGCTTTGGTCGTGACTGCAACGGTGCAACGTCAGCCCATACTGCAAGGTGATAAAGGTCTTGGTATCGTACAGCTTATTTTTAATATGCCGACGGTTGATACCAATAACATGACATGAGGAAGTATGGCAGAAGAAGAAACCAGTATTGTTGAATTACGAGATGGATTTTATCGAGATAGTATTGGTAAGTTTATCTTTGTTTTACTTAGTCTTGCTCTTGCTATTTTCATTCTGATTATGTTGTCTATTTATCTTTATCTTGCTAAACCGTCACCCGTTCTTTTTTCAGTGCAAGCAGATATGCGTGTGCAACCATCTGTTCCACTGGATCAACCGTATTTAGGTACGCCGGATTTATTGCAATGGGTAGCCGATGTGTTTCCTAAAGCATTCACGCTGGATTTTAATCATTACAATGATCAGCTTAAAGTGAATGCACAACCGTTTACAGCAGATGGCTGGACGACGTTTTTAAATCAATTGAATATCTATGCAAACTATAATACTGTTCAAGCAGATAAGGTATTTGTTACTGCAACACCAGGCGCTGCACCTGTCATTTTGCGAGAAGGTGTGTTGCCCGATTCTGGAAAATACGGATGGTGGGTGCAATTACCTGTAACGATTAATTATGCGGGGTTTAAACCACCAGCAGGTGTTAATCTAACGTATCAAATATTAGTTGTAAGAGTTCCTACGCTGGATAATTTAACCGGTGTGGGAATCGATAATGTGATTCAAGCGCCAGTATCAACAGGGAACCAGGCAGCAGGGAACCAATGACACATAGGGTTAAATCGATTTTAAAATTCGTATTTATATTGTTGATGACAGTTGGTGCTGCATCGACTGTTTTTGCTGAGCAAACAACATCATTACCACCAACATCAACATCACCGCCACCTTTGCCTAAAGGAAAGTTTGATGAGTGGTTAAAAACGAATGGTTATACCGATGTTAAAACAACCAGTGTGACGACTACCGTGTCTCGACCAAGAAGACCAGAAGGCCAGACACTCTTTTATGCTCAAACGGATTCTGATAAAGCAAATCCCCCTAAAACAAAACCACCGGCATTGACTTTCGAAGAAAACCAGAAAGCCATGCTCGATTCTGCACCGCCAGCTAAATTTAAACCGAATGAAGATTCAGTCGCAGCATTTAATGCCATGCTTAAACAGAATATTCCATTAGCACCAAGACAAGTCGTGGAATTGCATCAGCAAATTGATGTTGCGCAACGTGCAGCAGCAATACCCGCGAATATTCCGCCTAAACCGGTTTCTACTACATTGATGGTTAACCTTGCACCTGGTACTACACCGCCTGCTGTTAGATTAGCGCAAGGTTATGTCTCATCACTGGTCTTTGTGGATTCCACCGGATCGCCTTGGCCCATTGCTGCTTATGATATCGGTAATCCTAAAGCGGTGAATATACAATGGGATGGCAAAAGTAATATTTTAATCATTCAAGCCGTTGCGCCCTATAGTGACGGTGATATCGTTGTGAGATTAGTGGGATTGCCAACACCTGTGACACTGGAATTAGTATCAGGTCAACGCGTCGTCGATTATCGTGTGGATATTCATGTTTCGGGTATTGGTCCTAATACCAAAGATATTCCAGTGGAAATACCATTACCGAGTAGTGCCAATCAATTATTGTTAGGCGTATTAGATGGTGTGGCACCTGCTGGCAGTAAAACATTGAATGTCATTGGTGCCGATGCAGAAGCTTGGTTATTGGGCGAAAAAATATATCTTCGTACAAGATTGACCGTACTCTCGCCTGGATGGATGGGCAAAATGGTGAGTCCCGATGGCATGCAAGCGTATGAACTTCCTAAAACCTCTTCTGTATTAATTTCCCGATACGGTGAACCTGCAGAACTTAAGATTGAGGGATTCTAATGGCCAAAATGAATTTCTTTAATCGATTAGATGCTCGTGCAAGAGTATTGGTTTTATTGTTAGGTGTGATAGGGCTTATCGTTTTGGTTTATGTGGTCACTAAATACCTTGGTGGTAATGTTAAAACAGTAGGACCTTCACATGTTGCTAGCGCTCCGGCCGGTCTTCAGTCTATTCCTGGTGGAACATCTGCCTCTGCAGAATATCAGCGCGCGTTATCACAGGCGAATACTCAAGCGGCTGAAGCTGCGAAAATGACAGGCGGCAGTGCTATTCCCACGCAAATCAATACGGGATCCATTGGTTTTGGTCCAGCATCTTGCGTTATTTGTTCGGATAAAAATGCTAACGTAAAAAATCTCTTAGACCAATGGTTAAGAGAAGGCAAGTTGAATCCGGATGTTGCCAGTCAGTTGTCTGATCTTGCTGCTAAAAATGTTTCTGTTGATGAATATGGAGCAGCACTGGATAGGCTAGTCAAGGATGGAAAGTTAACACCAGAACAAGCGCGTGAATTACTCGATGAATATAAAAAGCAACATACGAATGCCTTGTTGAGTGATAGCGAAAAAATGATGGATGGTTTAATCAAATCCGGTGATTTGCCCCTGGATGTTGCGAATCAATTATTGGATGCGCAAAAAAAAGGAGTGAGTGCAACACAATATGCCGCCTTACTTCAACAATTAGTAAAAGAGGGAAAAATATCGCCCGCCATTTCAGCCAGATTATTGAAACAATATACTGATCAGCAAATGAAGGAAGGGTTAAGAAAACAAGCTGCTTTGATTGCTGATATGGCGGCAAGTGGTGCTATCACAGCGGATGTTGCAAAAAAACTGACTGATCTTACTGAAAAAAATGTACCCGTTAGCGAATACGCGAAAACCTTAAGCGATCTTGTTGCGCAAGGTAAATTGACACCGGCTGCAGCAGCAAAACTATTAGATGCGTATAAAAAAATAAAATCAGCGAATGGAACATTGGGCGCAATGGATACCTTGATACAAGCAGCAGAAAATGCAGCGTATCAAGAAATTAGCGATTTGTTGAGTGCTGGAAAGATTTCGCCTGATACCGCGGCACAACTGACTAACATGGTACAAAATAATGTGTCATTAGATGATTTCAAAGCAGCTGTGACTACTTTATTGCAAAATAAAAAACTCACTCCTGAAATTGCCCAATTAAAAATCGGTGATTATGTAAAAGTAAAACAGTTAAGAGATGCAAAACAGCAATTAGAAGATTTACAGGAAAATAATGTCAATTCAGGTGAATACGGCGCAGCATTAAAACGATTAGTCGCAGCCGGTGTGATAACGCCAGAAGAAGCAGAACAATTAATGAGAGGGTATCAAAGTCTTTCAGCAGAACCGACTGTACCTGTTCCTGCTGGATCATTTGGTGCATTGGCACAAAAAGTGGCGAATGCCAATGCAACAACGGGAGTCAGTGCAGAAGAGTTTGCAGTGGCAAAAACGGAAACTCTCGCAGAAACGGATCAAGAAAGACAAGCGCGTCTTCAGAATTTAATGAATGGCATGATTGGGCAGTCTACACAGCTCATTGCATCTTGGCAGGCTCCTGTCATGGTGCATAAAGAAGGATCGCCTATCACTAAAGAAAGTGTATCGTCTGTCACATCGTCATCTTCTTCAGCGGGAAGCAGTGTAGAAACAACGACAACCATCACATCGACTACTGCGCCTGTTATTAAAGGCGGCACTATCTTGTTTGCAGTCCTTGATACCGCTATTAATAGTGATTACCCCGATACGCCTGTTCTTGCAACCATAGTGGATGGACAATTTAAGGGTGCAAAACTGCTAGGTAAAATTGTCACGGCTAAAGGTGTAACCGGACAAATGGATAGGATTAGCATGAACTTCACATTGATGAATGAAGATGCGTGGCCCAAATCGAAAACAGTGTCAGCGTTTGGAATTGATCCGGATACTGCGCGCACCGTGATGGCAAGCTCTGTCGATTATCATTGGATGATGCGATTTGGAGCCATCATGGCGACTGCGTTCATGCAAGGTTATGCAACGTCGATTACCAATGCGGGTACGTCAACGACCGGAATATTTGGAACGAGTACTACTCATCCTGCATTGGCTGGTAGTGAGAAGATCATGGTTGCCCTTGGTCAAGTCGGTCAAACAGTGGGAGCTGCTACGCAAAACTATATCAATAGACCGCCTACGGTAAGAGTAGATTCTGGCGTAAGTCTAGGTATATTATTTATGTCGGATGTAAGTTAAGTTCTTTTGTCCCCTCTCCCCCAACGCTTTTCATTGGGGGAGAGGGTTAGGGAGAGGGGGCTACAAAATACCTCCTCTCCCCAGCCCTCTCCTCCAGCAAAAAACGCTGGAAGAGAGGGAGCAGACAGTTTGGAATGATTGTAAAAAGAATGGATGAAAGAGGCGGTAAAAGATGTCAAATAATCGTGATGATCAATATGAAGGGCCGGATGATAGTGAATATCACTTTTCTGATGAAGATGTGAATTATGAAGTAGAGTCTGATACTTCAAAAACGCCGCCTGTAATGAGTAAAGAACAAGATAGCGGTGTTTCCAGATTAGCGCGTTCCAAACGTATGTTAATCAGCCTGGTTGTGTTTCTTTCTCTTGTATACGTTTTTTATAAATTTGTTTTATCGCCTACTTCTACACCTCCTACTGAGATTACACCTGCTTCTGTTGTTGCAGAGCAAACAACACCTAAACCTGTTACAGCGCCTCAACCAGCCGTTACGCCTGCACCTGTTGCTGCTGCTCCGCTTGCTAATGCAACACCACCTGTTGCAACGACTGCGCCCGTTACACCACAACCACCCGCTATTGTCGTTGAACAGCAACCGGTTGCAACCACTGTTGCAACGTTACCAGCCGTTATTCCTGTGCAATCCAGTGCGCCGGCTGCAGGGCAATCTCCCCTCGCTGCCATGGGAACGTATGTTGAAGAAAAATCCGCTGCCTTAAGCGCAAGTAGTCAGCAAGCAGTGGCACAGATACAAAATCAATACACTCAGCAATTCAATGAATTTTCGGCACAAAATAAATCGCTGCAAAATCAGGTTCAATCTTTGAATGCACGCGTTCTCGAAATGGAATCACAAATCAATCAAATGGTGCAGATTTTAACGAGACGTAATAATAGCGCGGAAAATAATACTAGTAATGCGCCTATGAATAATCCACCACCGGTTGCAGCGGTACAATCACGTTCTCCTGAAGTCAGAATTGCATACAATGTTCAAGCAATTATACCGGGTCGTGCATGGCTTAAATCAGAAAATGGTGAGACACTGACTGTTGCAGAGGGCGATACGATTAGAGATGTAGGTCGTGTGACGAGAATTGATCCATACGATGGTGTTGTTGAAATTAACACGGGTACTAAGGCTGTATCGTTGTCTTATGGAAATGGTTGATAAATTAACCGGCGGGGTGACCATGTTGTCAAAATACATGACTTTTGGTTTTTTATGCATGTTCACAATCGTATTCTTGTCTGTTCCTGCTTATGCACAATCTAGTCTTGTGACAAATCTCAATACCTTATCCGCTCAAACCATGCTGACCAACATCCAAAATAACTTGCCCGATTTAACAAAAATGGTCACAGCGTTTGCCTTTGTTATCGGCATGGCCATGGTGATCATGGGCATCATGCAATTAAAACATGTAGGTGAAATGCGTATGCAAATGTCGCATGAGCATCACTTGGGTAAACCGTTGTTAATGATTGCTATGGGTACCATGTTGATCTATTTGCCATCTGCAGTACAAGTCGGCATGAGCACCTTCTGGTCTACGCCTAATCCCTATGGCTACAATCTTCAATCCGATCAATGGCAGCAAACCATTAATGTTTGTATCGCCATCGTTCAATTTATTGGTATTGTATCGTTTATTAGGGGCTTGATTTTATTAAGCCATGCGAGTGGTGGTCATCAACAGAATGCGTTTATGAAAGGCCTTATGCATGTGATAGGCGGTATTTTTTGCATTAACATATATCAATTTGTTCAGGTTATTTTAGGCACATTAGGTATTCAGACATGACTATTAATAAGGAGATGGAAATGAAAAAAGTAAAGTTAGCGTTATTTGGTTTAGCGTGTTTAAGCGTAGGCGCGGCAGTTTTTGCTCAAGGTAATAGCATGAGTGTGGGAACGGTTGCAGCAACGGTTACAAACAGTGTAGGTAACATTGCAAGATTGATTACCGCTTCTTCTTATGTCGCTGGTATGGCATTTGTCGTTGGTGCGATAGTCAAATTTAAAACCCACAAAGAAAATCCAACCCAGATTCCAATTGGTACACCGATAGCCTTATTGTTTGTTGGTGCAGCACTTATTTTTGTTCCTACTGTGTTTAGAGTATCCGGACAAACGATGTTTGGTGCTAGCGGAGAAGTATCGAAAGTTTCTGGTTTAACGACATTCGCAAAATAGTAACCGCATATGCATGAATTGAAACTGGCCGTCAGTTTATCGGGATGGAGGGTTTTTGTCAGACGCAAGGAAGACAAAGCTTTCCTGCCAGTCCAGAAACGTGTATTCATACGCGATAAATACATTTGTCAGTATTGCGGATTTCAAGCGAAAGAATACCAAGAAGTCGTTAATCTTGATCATAATTACGCGAATAATAAAATCAGTAACATGATAACCGCGTGTTGTTTTTGCACCCAGTGTCTTTTTCTGCAGTCTGTGGGTTTAGATGAAATGGGAGGTGGTCAGCTCGTGTATCTGCCTGAAATTACCCAAAATGATCTTAATAGTTTTTGTCATGTATTATTCTGTGCCATGGAAAATAATACGGGGTATCAAGATACCGCGCAGTCGATTTATCGCAGTTTAAAATTCCGTAGTCAGATAGTCGAAAATAAATTTGGTTCAGGTACCAGTAATCCTGCTGTCATGGGGCAAATGATAGTGGATTATCGGTCGCAACATAAAAATGCCAAGGTAGATATATTAGATCATTTACGTTTATTGCCTTCTCAATCGAAATTTAAAGTACAGTTAGATGCATGGGCCGCCGCCGCCATACGAGAACTTGAGGCGGAAAAAAATGGAAGCGACAAGAAAACGAGGAAATAACAATGCGCGATCGTACTTTTATAGATCCCTTTCTAGATGGAATAGATGCCATTCTTGGCTGGTTTAGTACCGAGCTAAAACAGACAGTTGAATCGTATTGTGATTTGGAAACAGCAGATGATCCGCATACGTTAGTCGGCCGAGATGGTTCATTGATATCCGTGATACGTGTTTTTGGTGTGACACGATTAATCGGACAAGAAGAGTTCGATATGATTCACCAAGGCTTAACGCAAAGTTTGCAAGCCACTTTAAAGCGTCCTGGTCATGTCGTACAAGTGTATTTTTCCTACGATAGAGATGCCGTTAAATCAGAAATAGAAGATATTCTTGCTCCAGCTAAAGCCACCTCTAAACGATTGAATCTGGAATTAGATGATTTATTTGCAGAACGCGTTAACCATATTTCTAAATATTGCGCCCACGAAGAATTGTATTTTGTATTATGGACGCGCCCTTATTCTTTAAGCGGTGAACAAATGAAACGTTCATCCAAAGATAAACTGAATTTTATTCGGGAAAATAATATTCCACCGTTTAGAAATGGACAGTATTTAATTGCAGCAGTTCCTGATTTACGTGAGTCACATGCGTCTTTTGTGAGGTCCATGGTAACTGATTTAAATGCTTTAAATGTTTTCTGTTCATTGCTGGAAGTGCATGAATCGGTTTATGCCATGAGACGTTCTTGCGATCCGGATTTTACAGCTAAAGATTGGCGGGCAGTACTTCCTGGCGATAAAATTCCTACTCATGAAACCAGAAAATCAGCGGGTGAGCTATCCGGTTTAATGTATCCGCCTTTATCCAGACAAGTTTTTCCACGTGATGCAGAAGTGCTGGATTTACGCACGGTGCGTGCAGGCGATAGAATTTATACGCCAATTTTTATTGATTTATTTCCGCAAGATTTAAAAACGTTTATGGCATTATTTGCACGCACTTTGCCAACACGCGTGCCTTGGCGTATTTCATTTTTAATTGAAAGTGGTGGTTTGGCGACCTTGTCATTCAAATCGGCCATGGCTGCGATTTTAAGTTTTTCATCGGCACAAAATGGTTTAGTACACGATGCCGTTAAACTGTTACGCAATATTGATGTGAATACCGATGATGCTGTCGTTAAATTACAAGTGAGTCTTGCTACCTGGGCGTTGGAAGGTAATCTTCGTTTATTGCGTACAAGAACAGCCGAACTTGCAAAAGCAGTAGAAGGATGGGGTAGTTGTGAAGTATCAGAAGTATCCGGTGATGCATTTGCAGGCGTTGCATCCAGCTTATTAGGTTTTTCAGCGAATAGTGTAGCAACCCCATCGATCGCACCATTGTCAGATGTCGTTTACATGTTACCGTTTACCCGTCCTGCATCGGCATGGACGTATGGCGCATTATTATTGCGATCACCGGATGGCAAACCATGGCCGTATCAACCAGGTTCTTCTCAGCAAACCACCTGGATAGATCTCATGTACGCGCGTCCTGGTTCGGGTAAGTCTGTTTTATCGAATGCCATCAATCTCGCGCTTTGTTTATCAGGTGGTATTACACGACTGCCTAGAATTGCGATTGTTGATATTGGACCATCGAGCAGCGGATTAATTTCATTATTGAAAGAAGCGCTGCCGACAGATCAAAAACACTATGTCGCTTATCATCGATTACGCATGACACCGGATTACGCGATTAATCCCTTTGATACACAACTCGGTTGTCGTCGTCCTTCGCCGCAAGAACGCGGATTCTTAGTCAACTTTGTCACGCTGCTAGCAACACCATTAGGTGCAGACCGTCCTTACGATGGCATATCAGACATGGCAGGATTGGTCGTCGATGAAATGTATAAGTATTTATCCGACGAAGGTAAAGCGCATCCGTATACGCATGGAATAGAAACCATAGTCGATGATATTTTAAGTGAAATTGGATTTGTATTTGATGATAGAACCACGTGGTGGGAAGTCACTGACGCTTTATTTTTAGCAGGGTTTCATCATCAAGCCATGTTAGCTCAGCGTTATGCTATGCCACTACTCGCAGATGCCGCTTCTATTTGTCGAACTCAAGTCATAGAAGATTTATACGGTCAGGTGAAAGCGCCAACGGGCGAGCCTTTAATTCAAGCGTTTAGTCGTATGATATCGGGTGCTGTGCGTGAATATCCGATTTTATCCAGCATTACTCGATTTGACATAGGCGATGCACGCATTGTTTCTTTGGATCTCGATGAAGTTGCAAAAAGTGGTGGTGATGCGTCTGAACGTCAAACAGCCGTCATGTATATGCTCGCGCGTTATTCATTAGCACGTCATTATTATTTAACAGAAGATGCGCTGACGGATATTCAAGATAGTTATCGTGAGTATCATAGACAACGCATTTCTGAAATTCGCGAAGATTCCAAACGAATTGTTTATGACGAATTTCACCGTACCTCTAAAGCGCGAGCGGTGCGTGATCAAGTGATTTTGGATATGCGTGAAGGACGAAAATGGAATGTGCAGATTGCATTGATTTCGCAATCGCTAGATGACTTTGATCCTGTGATGGTGGAATTCGGTACGTCGGTATTCATCATGGATGCAGGGCCTGAACAAGCCATCAAACGATCCACCGAAATTTTTGGATTATCAGAAACTGCACGCGTTGCTTTAAAAACCAGAGTGCACGGTCCACGAGAAGGTGGTGCAACTTTCCTCGCGCAGTTTTCCACTAAGCAAGGTATGAATACGCAATTATTAACAAATACTTTAGGCCCTATAGAATTATGGGCATTTAGTACGACAGCAGAAGATGCGCGTTTACGCAATAAACTCTATACCAAACTAGGACCTAAAGAAGCGCGACGAGTACTTGCCAATCTTTTTCCATCGGGTTCTGTTAAGAGTTTGATTGAATCAAGACTGGCTGTCTTGAAGGAAGCGCAAGGTGTGATAGAAGAAGGTTCTAATCTCAGCATTGCTGATCAATTGATGGAAGAAATTTTAGAAGCGTATTCTAAAAATGTGGATGTGAAAAGCTTGCCTAAGTAAGAGCGTCCCCTCTCCTCCACGCTTTTTGTGGAGGAGAGGGATAGGGAGAGGAGGTTAAATAATTAATTTTATTTTCAAATACCCCTAGACAACTAATAAATAATTTGGCAACATTCACTTCGAATTAATTCAGCAAACCTCCGTTTCATTTCTCCCTGCGCATTTTAAGCAAGCAAAAAACAACTCAATCATTCAAGACTTCTTGATATCTTTTGTTTTTTTATCGCATTGCTTTTGACAGGAGAAATGAAACATTTTTCTTATCAATATCAATGTAAATCAAAAGGAGATATCAATGAAAAATAATTTAATTGAAAAAATCGTTAGCAAAAAAATGGAAAATGTTAATGGTACAAATTGTATCTTGAGTTGTCATCCTTGTTTTGTCTGTGCTTAGAACGAGGTTGATATGATGACAGATCTTCCCACTATATTGTCTTATCAGAATATCGAAGTATTGAATCGTTATTCTAAAGATTACCCAAATAATAAACTTGCACCTCAAGAAGCTTTTGAAGAGTTAATGAAATTTTTTTGGCTTTTTCAGAAGCATCAAGAAGACAAGTTGAAGTTTCCTGATAAAAAGGAGCTTGATTTTATTTGTGGTATACACACTGAGATGAAAGAAATAGATGATATGTGGCATACTTTCCTTCTTTTCACTAAAGACTACATCTCATTTTGTAAACAGTATTTGGGAAGATTCTTTCATCATTCTCCTACGACAGACAAAGAAAAAGCAGAGCGATCAACAAATGATTTCGAAATCGATTTTGTTAGATTCTTGTCATACGCATATGACAATTTGGGCGAGGAAATTGTCAGAAAATGGTTTGGAGAATTATTGGTGAATTAAATGAATTATTTAAAATGAATACATTCTATTTATATTGATTGTAAGCACCCATAACCAGTTATTAACCCTTGAATTTAATAAACTAATTATATTGACAAAAATATTGTAACTGTATATAGTTACAATATACGAGAAAAATAATGACCCAAAAAGACAAGTTGTTGAATAAGGCTATAAATAATTCGAATGATTTTTCTTTTAATGATTTTTGTACCCTGATGAAGCATCAGGGCTGGAGTTTAGATCATCAAAGAGGTAGTCATCAGATCTGGTATTCACCAAAGGCATTTAGGCTTTCGGTGCAGAATAGGAATGGTAAGGCTAAGAGCTATCAGGTAAAACAGTTTTTAACAAGACTGGAAGTGGAGGACGAAAACAATGCGTGATAATTTTGATGGTTTTAGTATTTATCTTCTGCAGGATGATGGCGATTTTATTGCTCATTTTGTTGAGCTGCCAAATGTTTCTGCTGCTGGTTCAACTGTTGAGGAAGCGTTAATTGAACTTAGTGAAGCATGGGAAGCAATGAAAGAAAGCTATATTAAGCATAATGAGCTGATTCCAGTTGCACCTAGTCGTAAGGAATATAGCGGACAGTTTAATGTCAGAATTGACAAGCGAGACCATAGAGCATTGGCAATTGAAGCTGCCAGAGCTGGCATTAGCTTGAATGCATTGGTTGCGCAGAAACTTCATCAATCAACACAACAGCGAGGGTAACATGTTTGGTTATTGTCCGCGTTTAAATGAAATAAAAAATTATGCGTCTAGCCGTTTGTTGGGTAGCTGGTATACAACGGAATTACACGATGCAGTAAAAGCAGAAGATTTGACAAAAATCAAAAAATTAATCAAGGCTGGTATCTATATTGATACAAGAAATGATGATCACGATATGGGATGTAGCGTTCCGATTGCTAAAACGCCTTTACATCTCGCTGTACAAAGAGGTTATTTTGAGATAGTGAAATATTTATTGGAAAATGGTGCAGATGTAAATAATGCATCGGGTGAGTTTGCTACTCGTGCATCGTGGTTAGCGTGGCATCTTACACCATTGGAATATGCTTTGTTTTTTAATCGCATTGAAATAGCAAATTATCTTATTCGTTTTTACAATGCTTCTTTTGATGAAAATGATGAAAAGAAAATACTTAAAATGGTTGATGATAATGGATTGATAAACAGTATTTCTTTTTTGCAGGAGCATATTAAAGATAAATCTTTGTTAAATAAAAGTTATATCGAAAGTGTTCATAAGAATCATTATCTTGTTCAAGAAAACAGTTTGTGGAAACGTCAGAATAACGAGTCATGGTGTGAAGATACATTGCGAAGTTATCCGTTGGATGAACGTTCTATTCAATCGCATTTGCAAACGATAATTCTCTGTCAAAATAAATCTTTTTTGCGGGATTTATTACAATTGGATTATTTTACTCATCATTTCAATAAATATAATGAATTCATTTTTGAATTAGATTTTCGTGAAATGAGTAATGAGATGAAAGCAAATCATTCTGATATTTGTTATCGATTACAAAATAACGGTATTGATACTTTTGAATGCCATGGCATGGATTGTGAATTGATTTATAGACCAAACACAAATAAACTGCCGATCTTATTTGTAGGTATATTGGCTGGAGATGCTGAGATTGTGAAAATGCTAATTGACAAAGGAGCAGATATTAATGCAGTGGTAAATGGCATATCGGCTAGTGATTTAATTAAGCAGGTTTTTCCGAAAAGTGATTGTATAGTTGATGAGAGTAATCGTAGTTTGTGTAAGATGTAAGGTGTGCATGGCATTTACTGTTCATGCTTGCAAAAAACGGCATTTATGACGTTTTTTGCAAGTAAATAACGTCAATTATGACGTTATTTACAGGTTTGATCTATCTCTGACAATAGTTCATTAGAAATTAATCGTTTAAAATTCAATGATATAGGTGTGTCTGTACAATTCCGAGATTTGATCTCAGTATTGTACAGCGTTTGAAGGGGGTCAATGCAGTATTGTTTTGAGTGAGTTAGGCACGATAGTTAATTGGATTTCCCAAAATCCAATACTGAAAAATTTTCTATTGCATACTCAGCAGCTTGTTGGCCTTTCGGTTTCCAAAATTGTAATGTGCCGTAGTTGGAATAACTAATACCCATGCGGACAATTGCTGGAACAATCGATAAAATAGAAATGCAGTTATACAGGTAACGTTTCCACGCATCTGTTCGATGAGCAAATAACATTTCTCTATCAAAGGTATTTAGTTTTTCTTTAAATTCTATAATACATTCATGTTTTGATTTCGTAGGGTATTCTTCTAAAATATCATTGAGACAATGAAAATAATATTTCTTTGAAGGGTATCGATCTTCATTTTCATTTAAATAGAAAATAGTTAACGTTTGTAGATTTGAATAAGATGTATCAATTGCTTCTTGAAATTCATTTTTTATTTTTTCAAGCTCAATTTTAGTTTCTGGTTTTTGAAGAATGATTTCAATATCCTGACAATGATTCTGGCTCATTTTAGTTAGAAAATTTTCTTTTATCATGTTTTCTTCTGCAATTTTCAACGCAGCTTTTTTTTCGTTAAGTTGTATTTTTTTTAATTCTATTTCTTTCGCATACTTCCATGTACAGGCTAAATTATTTATGTTAGTTGTGTTGTTATTTTTTCTCAAATAGGCGAGTCGGGCAGGAAGGACTTGCACAATTTTTTTAGGTGTGAATGATGCAATCGCTCTGTGATCAGCTAACGAATATAAGTAACAAATGAAGTAATTAATTTCTTTTGGTAATTGAGCTAGTAAAGAATTTTTATCATATGTTTGAGCGCATAAAAAATAGATTAATTTCTTATTGTAATTGCCATCAACTTCTTCGGGGTGAGCAATTTTTTCAAGGCAGATTAAAGCGTCTTTAAAATCGATAGATTCATAATTATATGCTGTGCATAGATGCGGATTTCGTAATTTTTCAAATTCACTTTTTTGTTTAAATGTTGCGTTAAGGTAAATAAAAGCATCTGCCTTGGAAAGGGTACCTAAGGTTTTAAGATTAGCTGCTTCAATACAATCTAATATTTTAAATGGAATGAGTTTGTGTTTAAGGGAGTGGTTAGCGTTAAGGTTAGTATCTATTCCACCACATTGTTCGATGAAGGTTTGCTTATCTTCTTTGCTGCCGATTAAAACAATATTTAGCGGATTTGATGAGTACATATATCCTCCTGTTATTCGTTATTTAATCATTGAATATTTTGCAATCATACTTGCGACGAGGCTATACCCAGTTGTATAGCCATTTGCTGCCAATACATTTATCCTAATTGTTTGAATAATTTTAACAAATAGGGTCAAGAATGCTTTTCTCTGTATGCGCAAATTGTCTGCGGTACTCCCTCAATGTTATTAGTTTTTTGGTAACAGCTCTGGCAAGATAACCATATTCAGATTCATGAAGCAAACAGTAATAAATATCATTATTTTTTAAATGTAATATCTCTAAAGATTGGAGTAAAGTTATTTCAGATTGAAGATTAGTATTAATTTTTCTGGATGTTAGATTCAACAGATAATTTCTTCTTTTTAATGAAAGAGTTCCATTTTTTTGAGAAAGCATTCTTTCTTGGTTAGCTTTGTTTGTGATATTAATAATAGATTTACTTGATATTACATCATTAGCTAGCATAATGGCTTCGCATCTCGCTTTTTCTACCGCTTTTAATATTGATGTAGAGAATGAGGCACCTACGCAAAGTAGATTGCATTTTTTGTCAAATAATACACTCATGACAAATGGTAATATCTTTTCAGATTCGATGGTAAAATCCAGGATGATATAATCTTGTTTTTCTAGAGTGATTTCCGATATCTGAATTAGTGGATGTTTTTCATACCATATTTTTCCTAAAATATGACGTTCTAATAGCTCAAAAATAGAATGGTTGATTGCATCATTTTTATTAATGTGAAAACCCAATCCTACAGCATCTGTATCATTAATTTGCCCAGTTGATGTTGTTCCTAGTAAGACTTTTTCTGGCTTAATAAAATCAATATTTTTGCCTGAATGAATTGAAAACAAGGGATAATCTCTATCTCTTAATAGGGGATTTGATAAGTAATAGGTTGCTAAGGTGCGTTCAGCTACTTCAAAACGAGCAATTGTTTTTGCTTGCTCACCATTATTTTTGCAGGAAAACCCGCCGATAAAAAGCGGTTGTGCAATGCCTGGCATGCGGCAATATATACCAGTTCTTGCTATATAATAATTATTAAAAAATGATTTTTCAGAAAATATGACTGAAGATCGAATTTTATTTAATGTATTGAAAACTATATTGTCTGTATTATTCATGGTTAATAATCATGAGTTAGATGCTTGTGTCATTTCATGGAATAGCTTTTTTCCTGATACGGTTAGCTGGCCATATTTTTTGATGGTATCAATGCCACTACTTAGCGAATCGTTAATGGTGATTAATCTCTTATTTTTGAAGTCTTCATCTGAACCAGATAAAGTTATTATGGAAAAAAATCTTTTAAGTCTAGCAAGAACAAATGTAGCGTGAAATACACCCCGCATTGGTCTTAAGTCTTCTCTTAATGGGGAATTAAATCGTTCCTTTTCATTATTATTGACGATCGGATCAAATTCCATTAGCTGATCTAAATGAAGGTGTGCTGTCTCGTGTATGAGTTGTTCTAAATAATAGACAAGCTCTGTGAGATGAACTAACGTTATTTTATTTTTGTATGTTTTATCAACATCAAGTTGAATTGGGATTCGTATGAAAATTGAATTCATGAATTTGCTACTAGTCCCGCCAGATATACCTTTGCCTTCAAAAAGCAAAATATCTGAAACGTAGTTAATTACTTCCACATAAAATGAATATGCTTTTGTTTTAAGTAAAGCCATAGCCTGAGATAATATCCCAATATTTTTTTTGAAAATAATTTTATTTGCTGGTTTTATGTTAGCGTATTTATTGCTATTGATTTTTTTGTAGTCTTCAACTGTTTGTCTTCCAAATTCCATTGCCCAATCGTAATTGTTTAGATTGGAAATTTTTGGATAGTAATGAATTAAATTGCTAATATTTTCATTTGATAGTTTTTCTAGCGTGGTTGTAGTTTGATGAATGTCTTTTAATTCTATAAGAGAGTGTATCAATTTTGTATTGTAATTATAAAACATAGAAGAAACTGAATAGGATTTTAATTCTTCAATTCGTTCATCAAACGTTTTATAAAAAGGCAAGCTAGTTATTTTGTTGATAGCATCGGCAATTGTTAAAATGCTATTTAATGCTTTCTTTTTATAGGTATCTGAAATGGCTTTTGCAACTAAAAATGATGGCTCAAAGGTAAATAAAGATTCGTCTAAGTGCATTTTAATCATATACGACATCCAATATTCTTTTTTTATAAAAAATAAACGAAAAAATCAAACACGCTATAGCAAACAAGCTATAAAGTTGTAGTAATTGTAAAGGATCCATTGCAGCGTCTAAAAAAAATCCTGTTATTAATTGTGATAATATAAAGCCAAATCGGCTTGCTGAATCAATTTTTGCATATAATTTATTTTGATTATTGCCTCGTATTAGTTCTGTGATGAGTGGGAAAAATGCTATAAGACTCCAGCCGTAAACGATTCCCCAAATGATGGCTAAAGTAAAGCATAAGCTTGGGTTATCACGAAATATAAAAAATAACCCCGCAATGACTGCAGATAGAAAGTACGATATTAATATGTGTTTCCATGTAACAAATACATTAAATATTTTATCAAAAACGGTGACAATTATATTAACCGTAATAAAACCTATATAAAAAAATGTAACTATATTTAAGTTATCGTAGATGATTAAATCGTATTTCAGTAAGGCTCGAGTAAATAAAAGTGTTCCTGCACCAAAACATAAATTCATTAGAAAAAGATAGAAAGCGCCAATTGTAGCTGTATTCTGTGTGTTTTCATCTATGACAGTTTGATGGGTAGAGTTTGGTTTGTTTGTTGCTACATTTTTGTGTTGTCTTGCATAAAAAATTGAGAAGCATGATGCAATTACGCCAAAAATTGCCAGAACAAAGCAAGTAACAGTTAATCCATGCCAATTATTCATGCCTAGCCAAATAGCCATAATAGAAGCTATTGCGATTACTCCACGTGAGCCTAAATTTCCTAGTGTGTTATATCGCATCAAGCTTATGTGGGCTGCATCTGAAAAATAATATTTCAAATGAAATATCATGTATCCATCTATTACGAGTAATATATTGGTTAATATAGTCCATAGGATTAAATAAAAAGGGTTTTTTACAATCAGTATCAATCCACTTAATAAGACGATAAAAGCAAGTCGTGTTACAAGACTAAAATAAAGCCGTTCTGTTTCAGTGTATTTTTCGCTTAACGTAGCAAAACAATGTGCTCCTAGCATGCGTACAGCAGAGTTAGATAAGAAAAGTATTCCAGTGATTAGTCCGCCATTGATCATTCCAGATAGCGAAATGGTTGCAAACAATAAAAAAAACCAGTTCCATGAAGAGTATATTGTTTGCAACACTAATATAGTGTAAGCAGATAGCTTTGTGTTTATAACAGATTGTATATTCACCGTTTATTTTCCCTAACAAACACACTCATTATTTTGCGGAAATTTATTTACCAAATGGACTGTAATCAATTGGCGCTGACGCTGTCTTTAATAAAGCTTCATCATTAATGGATTCTAAAACTTGGTCAATCATGTTTTTTTGAGCGTCACTAGCTTTTGATGTATTCATACTATAACTCCTTTGAACAATTAAATTATCTTATTATAAAACAAGTAGTAAACACTATAATGTGTAATTCATTGTTTTATCCAATTTTTTAGCCCGATGATAATTGCACATGACATGCGATTTTTATGTAAGTGATTTATATTTCAGATGTAAGATAATCACCATATTTCTGCTTGATAAATAGACGATTGTTAATTTGAGAATAGGAAGTAGATATTTTTATAAATTTTTACCTATCTTGTTCAAGAAAACATTTTGTGGGAACGCAGGATGCAAGCATTTTGTGAAAATGAGTTGCAATGTAATCCGCTTGATGAACGTTCTATTCAATCACATTTGAAAGCGATCATTTGTCGTCAAGATAAATCTTCTTTGAAAGATTTATTACAATTGGATTATTCTACGCATCATTTTAATAAATATAACGAATATATTTTTGAATTACATTTTTGTGAAATTAGTGATGAGATGAAAGCAAATTATCCTGATATTTGTACTCAATTACAAAATAACAGTGTTGAAAATTTTGCGATCACGCTTGTAGCGAAACCATTCCCAGTTGTATAGCTTCCTCTTTAATAGCATCGCGTGATTTTTCTCGCTGGGTTTTGGAAAACAGAAGCTCTCTGTTGTATGCGTAATAAGCCCCTAACGCTAACAATCCTATTCCGGTTGATGCAGCTGCAAAGCCAACTGCAATATTAGCAATGATGATTTTCCACTTAGCTCTATGTTTGCCCATGATGCCGTCTTTGGATTGCAGTAACTCCATAAATTCAGCATTAAATTCCTGTTGTGAAGGACGTTGATCAAGTGGTGTTTCAAAAAATATTTTTAATTTCTGTTTCAAATCGAGAGCAAGTTTGATGGCGGCTTCTGCTTTGCTTGTATCAACCTTGTCATCACTAAGCAGAAATATCCCATGAGCAAACATTTCATCTATAGATAAATTGAGAGTATGGAATGCATCTTCGCCTTTCCATTGCAAAAGCTCTCCTTTCTCTGGTGTTAAACATTTATTTTTTTCCATTGCATCGAGACGATCAAGAAAAAGATAGTTACACTTTTTTCCTTTCGCAATACTAATGAGCATTGCCCAATTCGTATCATTCCATAGTTTTAATCTTTTGAATGATAGTAAGGACTCACCAAAGGTTTCTGCACCTTTGCCACAATGTACTAAAGTATCAAAAATGGTTTGAGTTAAACGTTTTGCTTCACCCATGCCTCTCATGATAGGAAGTGAATATTGCCTGTTCTCCATCAGCAAATCAAAATTTTCCTGATTAAGAAGATTAGGTTCGGTTTTCTCTAATTTCCACATTATAATTGTAATATCGGAGAAGGAGTCATTTATCCCATTTATCAGCTTTTCAAAATTATCGCGATTTAACAAACCTGCCCTTTTCAAGGCAAAAATACTTCCGGCAGTAGAGATTTTAGGGTGAACCCTGATATGCTCTCGTAGACTTTCCAATCCACCAATTAAATTTTCAATTTCCGTCATTTCCATGTATCGCGGATCGTCAATTCGTGAAAAGACATCAGGTGCAAGGCACAAGTCATACAAAAATCTTGCCTTTTCCGCACCTTCCCCACCTCCAAGAATACTGGATGTCTCGCAAAGCTTTTTATAATTACGAATTAACTTGGCTAACAGTTTTTCATCTTCCTTTGATATTTTATGACACATAGCCAACCACTGTAACTGATTCTTTTTCTGTTCAAACAACCCTAAAGTGTGATGAACCTGATGCCAGACATGTTTTTTATTTCCCGCTGATAAAAATCCTGGGGTCATGTATTTATCACTTTCTTTATCTTCTGCTCCAAATAGAAAATTATTAAATGCATAATGATTAAGCTCATGTGGATTATCATGCAATTTACACGAATTACTAAGAGGATATGTTTTTTCTCTATTATCATAGGCTGCACGCTTGCGAGTATCGCTTAATACTTCATATGCCTCATTAACCGCTTTAAATTCATCTTCCTTGCCAGATACTTTATCAGGGTGGGTTTTACGTGCCTGCTGGTGATAGGCTTCCTTGATTTCATCCAGTGATGCATCACGTGATAGTTTCAAAACTTGGTAATAGTCATGATTTTGGCAATGCATCATCTCTATGTTTCCTTGGAAATTATGCTACATGATATTTAAACGGAAGGTTTCTGGCTCTTCAATGACATGATCAACACCATTGCCTACAGGTTGTTTATAGGTAAGGAAGCTGAATCGTCGTGCCAAGGAGCCTGTTTCATTGGTCAGTCTAATTTGCCCCAACTCATAAATCAAATCTTCCATGTTGGTCATTAAACCAGTGTCAATATAGTGAACAAGACGGGCGACATCTTCAACACAATGCCTATTCCAATGCCCGTGCACAAATCGCAAGAAGGCTGAGTCACCTTTTGTATAATCATTCAGTATCTCACGTGCCTCTTGTAATTCGATAATTCCATCCATTCGGGGGAAATCAAAATAACTCTTTGGCCACTGGCGTCTCGCAATTTGCAGTGTGGGACTCATAGGTGATTCATTATCTAATCTTACACTTTCCACGTTTTTAGGCAGGCATTTAAATAACACCGTCAATTCATCGGCTGTTTTATACTGAAAGCCATTGTCGCTTAAATCAAGACACTTGATGTTCTTCGGAATTAACTTCATTAATGTGATAAATACTTGTTTTTTTTCATCACCATGTAAAAAACCGTTTCCTCTAAGATTGATAGTTGTTATGTTGTGAAGTACTAGAATTTCCGTTTCATCGATTGTTTCTTCCATCTTTTCAGCAAACCACTGCTCGCAATTATCAAGACGATTCAAACCACAACGACTTAAATCAAGGCAAGTGTCATCAGATTTTAAGTTACCCATGCGTATTGTAATAGCAAGCTTGCATTGTTCCTGATCTTGAATAGTAATTTGTTGCGGCGGTATGGATGATATGAAGAAGATTGAGTGACGCAGCCGTTCCAATTTAGCAAGTTGCTCATTTAGGACATGCGAGAGAATATGCAGGACAACGTCCACGTTTAGTTTTTTGGCATTAATAAGCTGCATCATGACTATTTGCAAACCAGCAAATTCACGCTGATAGTGAAATCTCTTTTGAGATTTGAAAAAACTGGCCTCAGATACATTGTTAAAGGAAACCATTGCACCATTATTTTGCAATGCAAATTCCTTGCTTCCTGTGACTAGAGTTTTAATGGTAGCAGGGAAAAAAGTCAGCACCTCACGCATTTCCCGATAAGGCAATCTATCCAAACCATTATTAACAATATGAAGCTCATCTATCCATGGAGCAACCGATGCTAAAATAAGTTTCAAGTCCTCCAGCATTAAATTACCCAGAAAACATTCATTAAGCTTGAGTATCCTGAAGTGATACGGTAAATGCGAAAGAAGATAAATGAAGTCATCGACTGCAGAGGTAAAATCATGGCGACTTAGATCAATTCCCTTTACTGTTTCAGGAGAGAAGGCAAGTGCTTCTACAAATTCCTTTGCTGAAAGTCCACACATCGCGCTTTCACTAAAATCCAGAATTTTAATATGAGAAGGAATATAAGAAAGTCTGGTACTTAGCAACATAAACATTTCATTAGCTTTCTTTTCACATATTCTTAATGTAGTAATCTGCTTATCTAAAGAGTAAAGAATATTAATAAATTCATCAATCTCCAGAGACAGTAAACCATTTTCTCCTATATCAAGCTCAGTTAATTTACCACCGGTTAAATGGGATAAAACTTTCGCTACAACATTACCACCTAACGCGGATAGTTGATTACCACGCAATATTAGTTTCCTAAGATTTCGAGTGAAAGAAAGAAAATCTGCTAATTCATGAGCTGGTTTTTTATAGAGTTTATTAAAACTGATATCAAGCACTCTTAAATTAATAGGTAAATTGTCAAAAAATAGTTTAAAACAATCTTCTCTTAATTTATAAAGATCTATATTAGATAGGTTTAGTTCAATAAGATTATGATTAATGGATAAAATACTATTTTTGTAATCATCACAGCGATGCATGTGTTCATATTTATATGAGTAAAAAATCCCAGGATTAAGTGATTGAACTGTATCAGAGATATTTTTTAATAATTGACTTATTGAATGCGGCCAGCAACCAATAAGATAAGGTAGCTGATTCAAATCCAAATGATTAACCATTGGCGAGAGATGACTAAACATATCAAGAAAATATTTGCTATCAGTTGCATTGGAATACAATCTGTCATCCTTAACACCGCCAAGATAAATAAAGCTGATAGAGGTAATCGATGGGGGTAGTGAAATGACGCAATCCTTGAGAGAGCTTCCAATTTTCTTATGGTCTGTGTAATACGTTCTGGTAGACTTTACAAAAGGACTAGGACTAGAACTTGATTCATTAACAGTATGGCTCTCACTGTAATAATGATATTGCAACTCAAAAACTATTCTGGAAATATATTTAGGCAGATAAGCCAACGCTTTTACTACAGAACCTGAATCCCGAAAATCCCCCTCCAATACGATACAATTTTCAGTTCTTGGTATAGTTGAAAAAATATATCGTACTTCTTCAATACTTTTATTTCGTAAAAAACTGATTAAAAATCTCATTTTTTATTCCTCTGTCATATAAATGAAAAAATACAGGATCAATTAATTTTTCCATGATTTATAACAGGGCATGATTCCGTGATACCTGAATGCAGAGTGACTGCAATGATTCAGAATGATTGCATGTGAAATGAGATGCTTATGTAGGTGATTTCTCTTGCTCGTGTGAGATATTAGCCATTATTACTGCTTAATTATTTGCTATTAATTTTTTCTGTAAAATAATCATTCACTTATTCCCCTCCAAAAAATATCCTTAAAAATCATAATCAAATTTTTACACCACCAAATTACGCAATACATTCATCGCATTAGCATACATGTTTTATCGCTCTCAAAATAAATCCTCTCCCATAAAGTATAATGTTAATAGATTCTGCAAGTTGTTCATGTGTTGTTGTAAACCAAATGGCAAGGAAACTTCATTACGAGGAAGACGCCGATGGGACATAGCAATGTTGATCAATTGAGTAAAATACAAGATAGAATTAAATCATTCTTGTTAGATAAAGATTACAGGCGAGAGAATTATAAACGCGATGTTATGCTTTATCGCAGTCTTGATTTTATTTATAACAAGCTAAACGCTTCACCTCATGCAGCAAAATTTGAAGAAGAACAATCGATTAAAAGTCCACATATTCAATCCAAAACAAAACAAAAAAAAGATGCAGAAGAAATAGGAAAAGTTATTAATGAAATGTTGATGCAAGAAGAAATGGATTGGGAAGAATTTCGTGAACAAGTTGCAATTCAAAATGAACTGAAAAATGAAATCATGGAATCAGATATTGAAGAAAGGTGGGTAGAAGAAAAAAATCGATTAATGAATATGAATGATCAACAGTTGATGGTAGACAAACATAGAATTGAAAATGAAGTGAGAGAGGCTAATGAACGTAAAGCGAAAGAAGATGTGGAAAGATTGAAGGATGAGAAAGATAGATTGGTTAAGTTGATAGAGCAGTTGAATCTGAGTATTGCGAGAAGGTATGAGAATATTGAGAGGTTGGAGGCTGAAAACGCTAATCGTAAAGTTCGTATTGGTGAGTTAGAAGCTAGCCTTTCAATACGATATGAAGAGTTGAATAAGAATATTGTTCTGATGTTTGGTGATGAAGCGCATCATATTCAGAAGTTGTTTAAAGATTATATTGAAGGTCATTTAGAGTTGGATGAGATGTTGCATAAGGTTCATGTTTTGTCGGACAAGTTGAAAGATAAACCGGCGGAGCATGTTGATTTTAAGGATAACGTTAGTGCCGTAAAAGAAATGAGGAAAGATAATGTTGAGTTAGGTGAAACTAAAGCTGCATATAAACATGCTGAGATTGTGATTGTAAAAGAAAAGCGTGAGGTTAAGAAAGAAGAAGTGCATCTAGATAATGCAGTTGAACAAAAGAAAGCGATTAATAAGGCTGAGGGTGAAAAGAATAAGACTGCTGCGTTGAATGATCATGATAAAAAAGACGATGCGAATGTTTCGGGAGAGGTGAATTTGGTGGAGATGAAGGAGGCGCTGGATAGTGAAAGAAAGCAGATTGATAGTCCAGATTTAAATTATGATACCGATGATATTGGTCTTAGTTTTGATGATGATGTATCTGACGAAAACAATAATATTGCTTATGTTGCCCAGAATCGTGAAACTGAGAAATACCATCATCAGAGATTGGATTCAGATTCATCAACAGCTTTAATCATGGATGAATTTAATATGGTAGATAAGAGAGATGAGGTGGTTGATTCTGTATTGCCGAAACAAATTAAAGAAGAAAAATCGGTCAAGACTTCATCGTTTGAACGTCCACAGAGTGGTATTACTCTGCAGAAGAAATTCGAAACGTCTACTGCTAATCTTCAACAGTCTGCCGATTCTAAAAATCACTTTAAAAAATAGAATATATTTTATTATCTGGTAACGCAGGGTCGTCGTCAGCAACGACGACCCTTTGAGTGATTATTTGACGGCGCGTTGATAAATTGGTTGCTGTTGTATCATTTTAGTGGGTAGGGAAGTAGATTCTCTGGCAGGTTGATAAAAAGCATTCTGTTGTCTGCCTTGAGTAGATACAGGAATAGATATGTCAGATGCTTGTTGTAAGGAGGCGCGTCGTTTCATTTCCTGAATTCTTCTTTCTTCTAATTTATTAAATCCAGAAGTAATATCTTTCATCTTATCAACACAAAAAGCAAAGTCATTTTCTAACCCAGAATACCCACCAACAGCAGCATTATATGGACAATAAAACGATGCCTGTTGATCATGATGGCGTTTAGATTCATCTATCAAAGGTAAAAAGTTAGTTGGGATGAAAGTTTCCCGTTTTATAGGTTGGTTAGCGATTGGTTGATCTTGTGTTTTATTTTTTGTATGTTTGCTTGATGTAGATGCAGCAGTTTTTGAGTGTTTCTTTTTATCAGTTTTTGTTTTGCCAAAAGTCTTTTCTATACTTTTGTTTAGTATTTCCTGATTTTTAGCAAGATTGGTTTCTAACTCATTCATTCTAACGAGTCGCTCAGCATTTTCAAATTCAAGTTTCCGAATGTTTTCCTCTCTACCTGCAATACTCGTAATAATCGGCAACACCTCACCATTCTTCTCCACCGCGCCATTCAATCCATTAAACTTACCAATCTGAGGCTTAACCACCTGATACGACTTATCCAGCTCACACTTCATCACCTTAAGATCAGAAAATTTATCAGACAGTGATTTCACTTTCTGAGCGTATTCATTATATTTCTTCCCACCGAGTAATGTTTTATTTTCCACAAAGAAAGCAGAAAACGCCGCCATCTCTTTAATTAACATTTCTTCTTGCACTGACACTTTCACTGACGTTTCAAAAAAATCTTGCATGGGTTTTAATAAATCTTTCATGCCGTTTTCAATTTCAATTTGTCTATTGATGAGATCTATCATGGTTGTTTTTCGTTGCTCGGTACATTTTTCCAGCTCGGATTTAATTTTATTTAAATGCTGAAGATTTGCCCTCACGTTTTCTTCTGAAATCATGACAGGGATTTGCATGTCTTGAAGCTTGGTCATTGTTGTGTCCTCCAAATCCAATAGATAGTAGAAAAATAGATCGGCATTCTAATATAAAATGAAACATTAAACACGTTTAAAATAAATTGTAATTTAATCAATAAGGTAGAAAATTTTTTAGGGAAGCCACCCTGTAAGGGTGGGGAAAATCATGTTTTTTTGTTTGGTGAGATCAGTTTAAGGGTGGGGAAATAATGGCGAAATCGTTTTCCATCTCTTGTTAACAAGGTTAAACCATCAATGACTGCATGTGCGGCAATAAAAAAATCGGGCAAAGGTTGTGAACGGTTATCACCTAATTTTTTGTACCGTAAAAAAGTTTTTCCCGCCAGGAATGCTGCTTCCCATGGAATGGTTGCTCTTTTAAATATCGAGTGATGAATAGCTGCTTCAAGATCTTCAATTTTTTTATAACCAATGGAGACTTCTGCATAGATAATTTTATTGATAAATAAAGTATGTTTTTCTGCGCATTCGGATAATTGCCTGGAAGACCATTCAAACCATTTAGTATCTTCTGTTGCTATATCCAGGATGATGTTGGTATCGACAAGCACGCCACTCATTTTTTATCACCCCGCGTCAGAGCCATAATTTCATCCGTTGTCATATGAACGGTAGCTGTGCCGCGTAAATGAGCAATAACGTTTTTTCCACGTTGGGTTTTCTTTTCAATTTTTATAATATAAGTGCGGCCTTTTTCTGTTACAAAATCGATTTCAGTATGCGGCAAAAAACCCATTTCTTCACGTATGTGTAATGGAATGGTTACTTGGCCTTTGCTTGTGATTTGCATAACATGCTCCTGAGTATTACTTGTAATAGTAATACTTCTTGCTAGGGAAATCAATCTGTATGTTCCTAAAAATGGCGTAGTCTGCGGGATTTGTTCGGCTTTACGGTGAGCATACTTAAAAAATTGTAGTTTAATCAATGGAGTAGACAAAATTTTGCATGAGATTCGCTTAATATTCCCTTAAGCAGAGGCCTGTAGAATAGTAGGTCAGATAAAACACAAACGAGGTAAGATCAAATGGCAAATCCAAGATTCGGTGTGACTGTTCCAGAAGTTGATAAGAAGTTGTTTAATGTTAGCGTTTCCAACCCCCAAGCTAATTTTGTTCAACCAGTAGAACAGACTAGTTACACATATGCCCTTGGGGCAAGTGTAGGTTACTTAGTTTGTGGAACAGTAGGCATAGTGATTGGTGTTGCTGTTGGTGGTCCGATAGGAGGTGTAGTTGGTGGGATTGGTGGTGCTTATATTGGCTCGATATTTGGTGCTGGAATAGAAGGTGCCGTTCAGGCCGCTGATAAACAAGGTTTTATCGTGAGTCTGCAAACCGGTAGTCAACTCGCCGCTTCCTTAGATGGCATGCGTGCTGGTAGCATCATTTTCAGTGATACCGTATTGGATTTTATTTCTGATTGTCTGAAATCCATAGAGAAAGATATTTTATCTTGTTTACATTCAATGTCTCGTCACTTTGGTTTATATGCTGCTTCGAATAAGAAAGCAGTGGAATGTAATGATGAAATTGAAATGACTCCAGTGAATGTGAATAAACAATAGAAACGAGGATATATCCAATGAATAACAGAGACGCAATCTTAGATCCAGCTCAAGAACAAACGATCAAAGCTTATCTACAAGCTTATTCCGCACAACCATCATCTTACAAAACGGTTCTTGCCGACGGAGAAGAAATAGGTTTTACATCCGGTATGGTGGTTGGCGCAGTGATTGGTGGATTTGTTGGCGGGCCGGAGTTGGCTGTTTATGGAGGCTTGTTGTTCGGTGCTGCCGGTAGTTATGTTGGTAAGACTTTCGCTGGTGCAATAAAAGGTGCGTATGACGGAGCAGTTAAAGGCGGATTCGTTGGTGGTTTACTCGGTTTTAATGATGGTATTGGTGTTGCTATGCGTGATTACACTCTTCCATGGAAAACACCAACAAATGAACCCGATACCACTGACATTATAGCTAATTTCGTGACGCCACCAGAATATGAACCCTATGTGAATGCTGGATTGTCAGTAGGTGCTTACGTTGGTTCAGTATTAGATTTGCTTACACCCAGATGTCCTATTTCTTTCTCTGCTAGGTTTGCACAAGCGGAAAGTGAATTCGCAGGTGGTTTGTATGGTGCTTACGATGGATTTGTAAAAGAAGGTATAGGCGGTGTTTACGATGGTATGGTTTATGGAAGAGCCATTGGGCGATTTAATTATCTCAGTCAGTTTAATAAAAATGAAACGAAACAAAATCGTGTTGTAGAAGGCGAGCGTTGTCTTACGCCAGCTAATGAAATATTTATGAATGCTTTCATTAGTTTTGTACCTGTATTGAAATATATCGATGCGTGTTTAGAAGCGATTAAGAAAGATATTTTGGCTTATCAGCGTAAAGCGTATGGGTATTTTGGTTTATACGGTGTAAGTCAGCATCAGGATAAAAATGTTTCGTGTGATAATGAAATTGAGTTGGTAGTTGTAAATAAAAAATAAGTTGCAGTGAAAAGCTCCTGTTGAATGTGCAGCAAACGCTGTCTGTAAGCAAAACCAGCTTAGGACTTCTTCCCCCACCGGGGGAAGATGCCCAAGGGGCAGAAGGGGGAATAAATAAATGCTTTACTTTTATACTCCCCCTTCCGCCCTTTGGGCACCTTCCCCCGGTGGGGGAAGAAGTCCTAAGCTGGTTTTGCTTACAGACAGCGTTTCGTGAACGGAGTCTCAGTTATTAAAACACCTCTTTAAAAAACCCTTTCATCGCTATCCAAGACCTCGCATCCGCTTTCTCATTATAAACCGTGCCAAATGCTTTATCGTGAGCCTCGGGATTCGTGAATGCATGCATGGCATTGCCATAAATATCAAATTGCCAGTCAACCTTGGCATGAGTCATTTCCTGACCGAATGCAATCACGTGATCGGATGTAACCATAGGGTCATCAAAACCGTGTAAGGCTAATATCTTTGCGGTTATTTTAGGGTTAGCAATATTATCGGGCTTTTGCAGCAAACCATGAAAACTAACTACACCTTTTATATCCGCACCACTTCTTGCAAGGTCTAATACACATAAACCACCGAAACAAAATCCTATGGCGCCTATTTTTGAACTCGCTACCGTATCTAATTTTTTAACCGTTTCAAATGCAGCGGTAATGCGTTTTTGTAATCGATAACGATCTTGCATAAACGGTGTGATTAAAGCCATTTTTTCTTCTTTGGTGTTACCGGTGATGCCTTTGCCATACATGTCGAGCGCAAATCCTACATACCCTAATTCTGCTAATTTATCGGCTTTTTGACAGGCGAATGCATTTTTGCCAGACCAGTCGTGGGCGATTAATATGGCCGGTCTTTTTTCGGTGATGCTGTCATCGTAAGCATAATAACCTTCTAGTGTGAGCTCATCGTCTTGGTATTCAATGCGTTGTGTTTTTAACATGGCTTCTCCATCAATTGTTGTGGCAAATGAAACAGTTGTAAATTGAGCGACATGAATGAATTGACCTGATGATCAGACGATAAAATATATTTTGCAGGATATTCATTCATGGAAAGATTAATCAAACTTTCTTTTTTTGTCAGCACACTTTCAAAAGATTGATTGAGCAATTTAAGCCAACCCCAGTGACCGTTGAAATGACGATTAATCACTTCCGCATTATCAAACGTGAGTCGTATGCTGCTCATACTTCCAGGATGATTATCTTGTAAGGTAAATAAATGGGTTTGACCAGAATCGGTGGTATCAATGATTTCTTTATCATTAATATTAATCGTGACGGATTTCACTTGCTTACTAAATTTATACGGTTGCAATGCAAATTGCACATACAGTTTATTATCGCCGCGCGGAAAAAAAGAATGATGAATACGCATGGCATATTGAATTTGACGTAAGGTTTCAACTGAAAAAGGTAGCGGTTTACCATCGATTAATTTCCAATGCCAATCAGCCGAAGATGTATCCACAAGCGGTTGTAAATAAGTATTATAAAAAGCGAGTATCGTTCCTGTGTTTCCAAAAAATTGAGTAAATTTTTCAAGGTTAACTTCTTGATCGGTGTTAGTGCTAAAGGGATAGCGACCAGCAATGTCATTTTTATAATACGGGATTACTTTTTCATTCCATGAAATATCCAGATATTGTCCTGCTTCTTGCATGAGGTAATTCCAGCTAGTATCCGTAATTTTGACTAACCATTGTCTGATGGGAGTAGGGCAGGTTTCTGCAATGACTCTTAGCTGCGTAATCGCATCGGGTTTTCCACGACTTAACATGCGAGAGGATATGGCATTAAACGCCGCTTGTTTTCTATCGTTAGCCAGCAATATGGATTGTAAATATTGATGCAAGGATTGCATGCTAGCAAAAATAGAATAAAGGGTTTGTTGTGTATCATTCGTGTTATCGACTAACGTATTGATGCTTTGTAATCGCGGGCTAGATACGTTAATCGCTTCAAAATTTGTATTATCATGTATGGTTTTTAATAAATGCAGTAACGGTGAAGGATTGCCTATCATGCTGACTATCATGGCATCGGTTGCTGCAAGATCACTGGGCTTAGATAAACGAATCGTATCCAGCAAGTTTTCCCACGTTGCAATGTATTCAGTAATGTATTGAATGCGCAATTCTTCAGCGAGTAAAGGATTGGCGTTTGCATTGTTATTGGGAGATACCGTGTTTCCTAATATCCAATTACCCGTATACGTTTCTTGTATGGCTGTCGCCACTTGCTGCGTTAAAACCGTGTTAAATAATTTTGCCGTAAATAGAAGCGGAATACGCGATGCGATGTGTTGATTAGCAAAAACAGGAATGCCGCTAGGTGAATGGGCTATCGCAATATCACTTTCTACTGTATTACCATCCAGATTTTTTAAAATCAGATAACTCAGTTTTGATGCCGGTAAAGCGATTAAATATTGGCGTGTATCTTGAATTTTTTTAGCATCTAGCATCATGGGTTTAAACGGAGCGTGCAGTGATATTTTTACATTTTCCGACATGGATGGGGTAAGAATGTGTTGCAAGGTAGAAGTAATGTATGCGCCATTGAAATGCGTTGCATCACCCATCATTAAATACGATTTTAATGTGGCATAAACATCGTCGGCTTTTCTGTTAACAGGATTTTGTAAAGATTCTTCCAGATATTGTTTTATTTCAGGTAGTGAAATCGTTTGCGTAGCAACTTGTTCCGTAGCATGTGTATTATTTCGTGCTTGATACGTTTGTTTTATTCCAAATGGAAAATAGAGTCTGAATAAAATAGCAGATGCAATCACCAGTGTGAGAGATAGAGCGTAAGCTGAAATCGTTTTCCAATGAAAATGAGAAGGTGGTGTGATAGGAGAGGGATGAATGCCGTGCATAAAAAATTGTTTGATAAAATACGCGCGAGAATGCGGAATGGCTTTTTCAAATAGCTGAACGTCGAGTGAAGATGAATGTTCTATGTTTGAATGCGTTTCTAACTCAGGTTGAAACGCGCTAGTTAAATAAACGCCGTTTAACGATACGTCCAGTGAAATGGCAGACAGTTTTTTAATAAAATCAGTCGTAAATGTTTTGATGCGTTCAACTTGCAGGGGAAAATCTTTAATGGCAGTACGTGCTATCGGATTTCGTTCTTGATGCAAGCGCGATAATAATTGCTGATTCAGTTTTTTAATTAAAGCATTAAACCGTGTTGAAAAAGCATCCAGCATCGCTTCACCGTTTTTTGCAACGGGCAAGCTTACACCAAAGGCTTGAGTGCTTTCTTCTCGGCTGGTTTCTGCAAAAAAAGCGGTGAATCCAGTCAGTAAATCGCATTTTGTTATCACGAGTTGGCAGTGTATGGGGCGTGAAAATAATTTTTGTAAATCCAATACGCGTTGAAATAGTTTATTATCCATGACTTCCATCATCTCTCTCGAAGGCAGTGCAATGATAATGCCGTCAATGGCGCCTTTTCCGCGATGTTTTTTCATGAGCCTAAGAAAAAACATCCAGAGTGTTGCATAAACCGGATTTTCATTTGAAACATACTTCCCTGGCACATCAATAATGCTAGCTTCGCGTGTTACCCACCAGTCACAATTTTCAGTGGTTACAGGATGATGTAAGTCGTTACTTTGAATGTGTTTTTGTAAAATGTAATGAATACCAGCATTAGCGAGCAAAGTGGTTTTGCCTGCATCCTCTGGGCCTATCAATAAATAACAAGGCCGCTTGGAAAGACGGGTTTTATTTAAGAATTGTATTGCGCCATAAAAACGGTTTTGACATTCAAATAATTTTTTGCGAATTTCACTCCCCTGATATTGAGAGGGATGAGGGATATCAAGATCAATGAGGATAAATTTTAATAACCAAGCTAGAAAAAGAAAGAGTATGCAGTAAATACGTTTTTCAGGCTGGTTAAGCGGCGCATAGCTACCAAAAACAGCGTAAGGCCCAAACAGCCAAATGGCGATAGCCATCAAACTCAATAAGCTAATGGGGAGTAGTGAGGCTGAAATAGCGCTAATATACGGAGACAGTATGTTAAGTCTGGTTTTGTGCGAGCGATATTGTAGATTCATTTGAAACATCCATTCGATAGCCTAGACTAATGAAGATAGTCAAAATCACGCAGACGGTCACGATAAAAATGGTGGTCAGGGATTTTTTTCGTTTGAGTATAGTCATGGAAGGGTGATTAGAAGGTTTAAGCGGCGTTGGCGATAATATTTTACTGTAACTACCGCGATAAGCACGTATGTGTTTGTAAAGACCATTGGTGATTTGTTCCAGTTGGTAGTGTCCATTTTCCATGGTGCGATACTGTCCCTTGTATTCCATGCTGAGACAAAGATACATGAGTTCCATTAAATCGATATAAAGCGCAGGTTCTTTAATAATGCGCTGCAAGATAGTGAAGAACTTTTCCTGATGCTCTAAATCTTGATTGTAAAAAACCAGTAAACGGTAAGGTTCCCATGGAAGTGGTGAGTGCATCAAAATTTCATCTAACATGGCACACATGATGTATCTTGAAACTAAAGTGTATTCAGGGCTAAATCCATGGTGTTTCACGGTTGCATAAAAGAAGTTTATTTCTTCGATTAATTCAGCTTGCAAGGTGTGCAATGCCGTATGTGACTTCATTAATTTTAGTTTGCCAATGCAGGTGAAAAGATGGGTTGCAGCATCTGCTAGGGTATTTAAGCCGGATTGAGGATGATGGCGTACGATGTGATTAGCAAGTTGCAGGTTGGAGGGTGTCGTCTCTAATGAGAGGCATTTTTCAAGCGATGCATTCATCCCATAACAGCCCTGTTAAACTAACCTTTGTTAAGTTAACAGGTCTGCTAAGGACAGGAAACAAAATTAATCAAGCAAACCGTACATTTTGAGTTTCTTTCTCAAGGTGCCACGGCTTAAGCCTAACACAATGGCTGCACGAGATTGATTGCCCTTGGTGTATTCCATCACAGCTTCCATTAAAGGCGCTTCGACTTCAGCCAAGATTAATTCGTATAAGTTTAAGTTATTTGCCAGTTGGCCTTTCTGTAGAGAAATGAAATTCTCTAAGGATTGACGCACGCTGTCATGTAACGGTTGGTTCTTTTGAGTTAATTCAAAAGATGATCTTTCTAACGTTTCGATAGTCATAATTTCCCCCTCGGTCTCCCAAGATCGTTCATAATAAAGCACGTATTGTATCCATTGTTCTTTGTTAGAGCAATCATTTTTTGGGCATAATATGAAATAATTTACTCATATTTGCTAAATCCTTCATTTTTCAATAGTAATTCTCATAAATTCATCCATTTTTCCAAATAATGAATATTAACTATCCCTTTTTGAAACGAATTGCCCCGTAAAATATCTTGATGTAGCGGTATATTGGTTCGAATCCCTTCTATGACGGTTTCATCCAGAGCGTTACGCATGCGTGCTAAGGCAATCTCACGTGTTTCGCCATAAGCGATGATTTTAGCAATCAGCGAGTCGTAATAAGGCGGTACTTTATAACTGCCATAAATGTGAGAATCCACGCGTATGCCAGGGCCGCCTGGGGCGTGAAAGTAAGTAATAGTGCCAGGGGATGGGGTAAAGGTACGCGGATCTTCTGCATTAATACGGCATTCAATGGCATGGCCTTTTATGCGTATATCGCTTTGTTTGCAGCTCAGTTTTTTTCCTGAGGCTATCAGTAATTGTTCTTTGACGAGATCAATACCCGTGATTAATTCAGTAATCGGGTGTTCTACTTGAATGCGGGTATTCATTTCAATGAAATAAAATTTCCCATCTTCATACAAAAATTCCATGGTGCCGGCACCGCGGTATTTCATGTCGCGGCAAGCTTTAGCGCATAATTCGCCGATTTCTTTTCGTTCTGCTTCCGTCATTCCGGGAGCTGGCGCTTCTTCAATGATTTTTTGATGACGACGTTGAATAGAGCAATCCCGTTCCGCTAAATAAATGGCATCGCCTTGCCCATCGCCAAATACCTGAATTTCGATATGCCGTGGATTTTGAAGGTATTTTTCCAGATAAACCTTGTCGTTATTAAAAGCGGCTTTCGCTTCGCTACGGGTTAATGCAATAGCATTAATGAGATGGGATTCAGTATGAACGACGCGCATGCCGCGGCCGCCTCCGCCACCGGATGCTTTGATAATGACAGGGTAGCCGATGCCGCGCGCCAATTTCAGGGTTTCTGCATCATTATCATCGATAGGGCTGCCAGAACCGGGTACACAGGGAACACCCATTTCTTTCATGATAGTAATAGCAGATACTTTATCGCCCATTTGACGTATGGTTTCAGGCGCAGGACCTATGAAGGTAAAGCCGCTTTTTTCAACTTGTTCTGCAAAATCAGCATTTTCGGAGAGAAATCCATAACCCGGGTGAATGGCAACGGCATCGGTGATTTCAGCTGCACTGATGATGGCAGGAATATTGAGATAGCTTTCGGCGGCTTGATGAGGGCCTATGCAGACAGATTCATCCGCTAGTCTCACATGCAAAAGATCGCTGTCTGCTGTGGAATGCGCGGCGACCGTTTTGATGCCTAGCTCCTTGCAGGCGCGCAGTATGCGTAAAGCAATTTCGCCGCGATTGGCAATCAGCACTTTATCTAACATAGTGTTTTATCCTTACTCGATGACAAATAATGGCTGGTTGAATTCAACGGGCGTGCCATTATCGACTAATCTGGCCTTCACTGTGCCAGTTTTATCGGCTTCAATCTGGTTGAACATCTTCATGGCTTCAATCAGGCAGATGACATCGCCGCTTTTAACGGACTGCCCTATTTCGACAAAGGGTTTCGCGCCTGGCGTTGAAGATAAATAAACGGTACCGACCATGGGGGATTTTAAGGTGTGTTGATGCAGAGTTGCAGCCGTTGCTGGTTTTGCGGGAGCCGCGTCTGCTGCAACCGGTGCCGCTTCTGGGGCAAGAGGCATAGGGGCTTGCGCCATCATCATGGGAGCGGCACGATGCACTTCTCTCGTGATTCGGACGGATTCTTCGCCTTCGCGTATTTCAATTTCGGCAACGCCTGTGCTTTGAATAAGTTCAATTAATTTCTTGATTTTGCGCATATCCATGGTAACGGTAAGCTCCGATTCTGACTAAATGCGAACAAGATACAGGATGATCAGGTAAATTCCCAGCATTTTAACCAACAAATGATTTACGATAAATAAAGGTAAGCGCGGGAGGAAGCAGGGATAATACGATAATGCCGTATATCACCATAGAAAAATTATCCCTAACAAAAGGAAGGGTGCCGAAAAAATACCCCGCACCTAATAAGCTGCCTATCCATAATAAGGCGCTTAATACGTTATAGAGTGAAAATTCCTTGAGGCTCATATTGGCCATTCCAGCAACAAAAGGCGCAAACGTACGGATAATGGGGATGAATCTTGCGAAGATAATCGTTTTGCCGCCGTGTTTTTCATAGAATTGATGGGCTTCTTGCAGGTATTTTTGATTCAACAATCGAGAGGATTGGGCTTTATGGCCAAGCATTCTGCCTAAAAGATAATTGAGTTTATTGCCGAGAATGGAAGCCGCGATAAGCAGAATAAACAGTATTTGAATATTAAGCGCATGGTTTGCATTTGCAGCAATACTGCCTGCTGCAAATAATAAGGAGTCACCGGGTAGAAAAGGGGTAATGACAAAACCGGTTTCAGCGAAAATAATGACGAATAAAAGAGCGTAGGTTAAGGCGCCGTATTGAGAGACAAAGGCAATGAGGTAGGTGTCTATGTGTAATACGTATTGTAATAGGAAAGATAGAGTATGCATTTAGTAAGACCTCACCTAAGATAGACATCAAACCGGCTGCTTTTCCCCGTTAAGGTAAAGCTAGGTTCTTGATTGGACAGGCTCTCTGCCAAGCGCGGTCTTTTTACCACAACCCGTCGCCTTGCACAAGTTAATGCCACGTTTAATAACTGGTCTGAATCTGTGTCAGTTCCCAGCAGTTTCTGGAGAGATGCTATCTCTTTCTTGACAGATGCCGACTTTTTTCGTTCTGGAAACATGGGGTCAAGATAGATAATATCGGGCGCTTTTTGGGTTGGAAGCCAAGTGATAGCATTAGCGTGAATTAACTGCATACGCTGGATGATAGGCGCAATTTCTGGGTTTTTAGCAGCAAGTTGCATGGCGTTTAGCAGTGCAGCATGTAAAATGGGGGATCGTTCAACTAAAGTAATGTGATAGCCCAAATAAGCGAGAATAAAACTATCACGCCCCAATCCAGCGGTTGCATCCACTATTGTCGGCTTTTCCTTGGGATGTATGCCGATTGCTCGCGCTAGTAATTCTTTTTTGAGGCTAGCTTGTTTACATCGATACAAGAGCTTGCTTGCCAGAAAATCGATGGTTACTGGATTTTGTGTCATTTTCATTCTGCCTTCTTGTATACTGCCGCCATGTTAAATCAGCTATCGGTTTCACACTATATCCATCTGATGCGGCTAAACAAGCCCATAGGGATTTTATTATTACTCTGGCCTACTTTGTGGGCGTTATGGCTAGCAAGCGATGGCGAACCCAATCGTGAGATATTGGTTATTTTCACCTTGGGTGTGATTTTAATGCGTTCAGCCGGTTGTATATTAAACGATGTTGCTGATAGACATGTAGATGGTCACGTACAACGAACCTGTAATAGACCGTTAGCAACACGTGCGATTAGCGTTACGTCCGCTTTAGTCCTCGCAGCTATTCTCGCCTTTATCGCTTTTTTATTGGTATGCCAATGCAACATGCTCACGGTTTTACTCGCTTTTATAGGTGCGGGTTTGACAGTCGTGTATCCATTGATGAAACGGGTCACTCATTTGCCACAAATAGGTTTAGGCTTAGCATTTTCATGGGGTATTCCCATGGCGTTTGCCGCAGAAACGGGTGCAGTACCTCTGCATGCGTGGTTTTTGTTTGCAGTCGCTTTGTTATGGCCAGTCATGTATGACACTTTGTATGCCATGGTTGATAGAGACGATGATATAAAAATCGGCGTCAAATCCACGGCTATTTTATTAGGTCAGCAAGATAAAATAGGGATTGCTTTATTACAGATAATATTTCTAATCGGTTTACTGTTAGTTGGCGTCCTCTTTCAATTATATTTTTATTATTATCTTTGCCTCATGTTTGTCTCGGGATTATTTCTGTATCAACAATGGTTGATTAGACACCGTGATAGACAAGGTTGTTTTAAAGCATTTTTAAATAATCATTGGGTAGGTTTTATGATTTTTCTTGGAATCCTATTGCAATGAAAATAGTTGCTGATTCACACATTCCATTTATTAATGATTATTTTGGTGGTTACGGCCAACTCATTTTAAAATCCGGACGTTCTCTTTCTCATGCAGATGTGAAAGATGCCGATATCTTATTAGTTCGATCGATTACACCGGTTAATGAAGCATTATTAGCAGAGAGCTGCGTTAAGTTTGTAGGTAGTGTGACAGCAGGCAGTGATCATTTAGATACGAAATGGTTAGATGAAGCGGGTATTCTTTGGCGTGTGGCCAAGGGTTTTAATTCACCGCCTGTAGCGGATTATGTTGTAAGTGTATTGGCAGCCTTGCAACAAGAAAAAATATTGCCTGAAAAAAAAGTGCGTGCGGCTGTGATAGGGGTAGGCAGTGCCGGTCAGCTCGTCGTTGATAAGATGCGACTATTGAATATGGATGTGACCGTATGCGATCCATTGCGCGCGCAATCTGAGCCCGATTTTATTTCGACACCGTTACATGATATTCATGATATGGATATTATTTCTTTGCACGTGCCTTTAACGAAAAGTGGCCCGCATGCTACTTATCATTTTATAGATAAACATTTTCTACAAAAACAAATATCCGATTGTGTTTTAATCAATGCGAGTCGTGGTGCGGTGATTGATTCTAACGATTTAATGCAATATGGTTCGCATTTACATTGGTGTTTTGATGTGTGGGAACACGAACCGAATATCGATAAAAAAATAATGGAGAGAGCGATCATAGCTACACCGCATATTGCGGGTTATTCGGTGCAAAGTAAAATTCGTGGTATTGATATCATTTATAAAATGGCTTGCGATACAGCATTAATAAAAGCAAAACCTATTACGCCTATTGTTATGCCTATACAAACGTTAGCTTTTTCTGGTCATCGTTCCTGGCAAGAAATCGTGTTGGGGGTGTTTAATCCCATGATACTGACTCACAGGATGCGAGAGGGATGTGGGTTTGATGAAATGCGTAATCAATTTAATTATCGATATGAATTGGCTTATACGATGATTAAAGAGGCGAAGGTATCGGGGGGAGATGCTGCGTTGTTGCGGAAGTTAGGTGTTAAATGATAAACGACCTTAACTCCACGCTATCATCTCCATCATCACAATAATGACGACTCTCATTTATCTTCTCAATCTCCTCACGTATTTTTTTTAGCATACCTTTATGAGTATTGCATTTGATGAAATTGTAATCTTCTGGGTTGCCGCCAAACAATCTGACGATAGGAGCAAATGCACTTCTTGGTTTATACATGATGTGGCCAATGATGGTATCTCTATCGCAACATTGATTTAACCAGTTGAGTTGATCTTCTTCAGGCAGCTTTTTGATGACTTTAAAGAGTATTTCTTTTTCGATAGATGAATGGTCATCCAGATTCGCTAAAAAGTGTTTCAGTCTTCTAATGGTGATTTTGCAATGGGGATTTAATGTGAGTGCTTTTTTGTAATCGAGTAATGCATGTGTAATGTTTTCTAATTTTAAATAGATTGCTGCGCGGTCACTGTAAAAAATAGAGTTTTTTGAATGTAATTGTATTGCATTATTACAAGCTTCCAGCGAAAGTCCATACTCTTCTTGTTGAAAATAAATATCTGCAAGTGTTTTATGTGCCATGGCATGATGCGGATTTTTTTGTATCGCTATGTTGCAATACTCTATCGCTTTTTCGTTGTTTCTTAATCCTAAATAAGCAGCTGAACAGATGAGATACGCTTCTATGTAATCTGAATGACAAGCAATAGCGGCTCCCATGTATTCAATGGCATCCCAATACTTTAGATATCTGTAATAAATGCTTCCAAGTCCGTAATAAGCTTCATGACATCTGGAATCTTTTTTTATTGCTTCCTTAAAGTAATACTCGGCATCAGACAATTCATCATCATTTAAATATTTCCATGCAATCGTTAAATCATTTTGATAAATGGGAATGAATGCTTGCTGTTCTTCGTTGAGTAAGAGGTTATAGGTTTCTGCATCTTCTTCTTCGTTGGATATGGGTTGTAAAAGAATGTCGTCGCTATCTGAAAAATCTTGATGGTGCATAGTAGACAGTCTCTTTATTGTGTTTTGATTTAATACTCAGCTCCGTCATTATTTCTATCACTGCTAGGTGCATCATCATCAGGATGATCTGTATTCGCATCACCCGTATCCGCATCATTAGGGTCTTTGTTGGTAGAATTAACCGCATCGTGTGCGCCGGTATCGATAGCATCGCTACTGGTATTCGTATCATCCGCATTATCCGTTTTATTTTTAGCGGGTGCAGCTTCAGTGACGCCTTGAGCGTTGGGTAAATACGGTTCCATAAAATATTCGTTAATGCCGTTTTTATTTTTGGGCGATACCGGTAATCCTGTGTTTGCATCGATACGAATATTCATAATGCCTGGCGGTTGCATCATGATATTTTCAGGTTTGCCTTTTAAAGCAGACTCAATAAATTGTATCCAAACCGGAAGGGCTGCGACTGCGCCATATTCATGTAAGGATTGTGGTTGATCGAAGCCAACCCAAGTGACTGCAACAATATCCGGATTATAACCAGCGAACCAGGCATCTACTTGATTTTGTGTGGTACCTGTTTTACCGGATAAATCGCGTCTACCTAAATTCTTGGCGCGTTTTGCCGTACCGCGTTGAATCACATCGTGCAACGCAGACGTGATGAGATACGCATTTTCAGCGGTGATCACACGCGGCGCTGGCGCATCGTTTTGATTACAGCTAAGAGAACACGCGACTAGCGGTTTCGCTTGATAAATGATTTCATTTTGTGAATTTCGTATGGAGTCTATGGCGTAAGGCACAATTTTCAGGCCACCATTTGCAAAGACGGAATAGGCTTGCGCCATTTGTAAAGGCGTAACGGTTGCGGTTCCCAATGCGAGTGAAAGACCCGGTGGTAATTGTGATGGTACAAACCCAAATCGTTTTAAGTAATCGACCGTGTAAGACATGCCCATTTCAGCAAGCAATCGAATGGAAACCAGATTGCGTGATTCGATGATGGCTGTGCGTAAGCGAGTAGGGCCGTAGAATCGATGCGTATCATTTTGTGGACGCCACAAACTATTATCCGATGTGTTTTCAATCACGATAGGCGCATCGTTAATCACCGTTGCAAGCGTAAAGCCTTTTTCGAGGGCAGCAGAATAGACAAAGGGTTTAAAGCTAGAGCCAGGTTGACGTTGAGCGCTAGTGATGCGATTGAAGTTACTGAGTTGATAATCAAACCCACCGGTCATCGCGAGAATGGCGCCGTTTTTGGGGCTTAATGCAACAAGACCCGCTTCTGCTTTTGGCATTTGTGCGAGTTGATAGCCTAGAGGTGTTGCAGTGATACGGATAACATCACCTAATTTCATGATTTGGCTAGGTGTTTTGGGTCGGGGGCCCAAATAATCGGCATTAATTTGTTTACGCGCCCACGATAATCCTGACCAGGGAATCATTTTTAATGAGCCATCTGCTCGTAAAACCGTGATGGTATTTGCTGTCATTTCAATGACGGCAGCGGGTAGAAGACCATTGATCACAGGTTTCTTTTGTAATAAGAGTTCCCAGGCTTCCATGTTGTCAAAATCAGGAATACCTAAATTGTCTATGGCACCGCGATAACCATGACGTTGATCGTAAGCGAGCAATTGATCGCGAACAGCCGTATTTGCTGCAACTTGTAGCGAACTTTCAATGGTGGTGTATACCTTAAAACCATCGGTGTAAATGCTATCACCGTACATTTGTTCGAGTTGTTCTCTGACCAGTTCAGCGAGATACGGGGCTTTTACTTCGTTTTGAATATCATGATAGCGAGCATTAAGCGGTTGTTTGATAGCTTGTTCGTAAAGAGCATTATCAATGTAACCTTGATCATGCATGCGAATTAATACGTGATTACGACGTTTTAAAGCAGCATCTGGATCGGCCAATGGATTTAATGTGGAAGGCGCTTTGGGAAGGCCTGCGAGCATGGCGTATTCAGCTATAGAAAGTTCATTTAAGTGTTTGCCGTAATAGACTTCAGCCGCAGCGCCTACACCGTAAGCACGATTACCGAGAAACACTTTATTGAGATACAGTTCCAGGATTTTTTCTTTGGTTAATCGATGTTCGATTTTAATCGCCAATAATATTTCGCGTAACTTGCGTCCAAATGTTTTATGACGAGAAAGATAAAAACTGCGCGCGACTTGCATGGTGATGGTGCTGCCGCCTTGCAATTTTCTACCGGTTAAAATGAGTTGTACGGTTGCTCGGCCTAGCCCTTGAATATCGACACCGGAGTGGGAGTAATAACGTTGATCTTCGGTTGCAAGAACCGCGTGAATCAAATCTTTTGGAATTTGATCGTAAGGAATAGGGATGCGGCGTTTTTCCCCAAAGGTTGCGATTAATTTTCCATCGTGTGAAAAAACTTGTAAGGGAACTTGTAACTGCACGGTATTCAGCGCATCGATATCAGGCAGTTTAAATTCGATGTAGTAAAGCATAGCGCCTGCAAGCATGGCAGACAGCAATAGTGCAAGGATAATAAATCCCCGGATAAGACGTAGAAAACGATTCATAAGTTATAATAATGCTTGCATTTAAAAAGACATCCCGTATATTAACACGATCTTTCCGCGTGACCTCATCTTTTCATCATCCCCCACCCAAATTAAATATTTAAATAAATTTAAATATTCAATAACGCCCCGCCTCGTTATTGTCCCCTCTCCTCCAGCGTTTTTTGCTGGAGGAGAGGGTTAGGGAGAGGAGGTATTTTATAGCCCCCTCTCCCAACCCTCTCCCCCAATGGGAAGCGTTGGAGGAGAGGGGACAAACTCGTTTGGTTATTTCATTATTTTCTCCGCACAATCAGGGAGTTAGATTTTGTATCCTTTTTTATCGAAAGCGTTAATCGGGCTAGACATACAACCTCATGCCATGCGGCTTATACAATTACGCCAGTCTGGGAGACGATTTCTTGCCATCAACATGGCTGAGTGGAAATGGGCGGAACCTGTATTTGCAGCAGGGAAGACGAATGATTTTTTTGTTATTCAAGCCGTGCTTTCAGAATGGGTTAATACCATGGAGCAGCAAGGTGCGCTTGCCGCTATTCACATTCCCATTAAGTTGGTGCGTGTTCATACAATACAATTGCCCATTGGGGTATCTCATCTTGAAATAGAAATGGAAATACACTTGCAAATGGAAAGAGATATTCCAGGCATGCATCATTCGCTTGCCATTGATTATCGTGTGAAGAAAGCCAATGTAAGCGGTTATTGCGACATTCATTACGTTGCAACGCGAGAAGATTATATTAAGGAATATGTACAGTGTATGAATGCTACAGGGCTTTCGGTCAAGATAGTTGATGTGGATGAATACGCATTGAAACGCTTAGATAAACGTGATCCCTTCCCTTTGATTCGATTTCGTGATGGTTTATTACAGCAGGCAAAAGCTTATCATCTCCCTGATTTTTTACTGGCGATTAGTCTCGCTATGCGCGAGGCACCCAGATGGTGAATATCAATTTATTCCCGTGGCGAGAGCCTGCATCGCAATATGAAAGAAAAATACTGATACGTTTTTTTATTTTATCGGTGGTCATCATGATCACAATGAGCAGCGTGATACATATTTTTTTAACGCAACGTGAAGATAAATTAAGTGTTCACATTCAAAATATGAATGAACATTTCAAACAAATTGGCGGCGTAGAAGGGCAATTGATGGTGTCTCCATCGCATGATTTCCTGCCAATTATTTTTAAAACCTTGGGAAAAATGCAGCAAGGTCTCGCTTGTTTTACGGAAATAAAACAAGATGAACAGACTTTTTTATTCAAAGGAAAAGCAAAATCTGTGCAAGCATTATCGGAATATGTCTCACAATTTCCGTCGAATTTTTTTGGTGAAATGAGAATGGAGGAAATAAAACAGGATGAAAAAGGAGAGGTGGTGTTTGCGTTCGGCGTAAAAAAATAGAGTATAATCAATATGTTATATCGATATCGATGGTGGCTCGCATTGGGACTGGTATTATTTTTTGCGATAAATCGCACTTATTATGATTTTTATCCCATACAAAATCGTATCAATGAACTACAGGAAATCGAAATGGATTCACAAGAAAAATTAAATAATTTGCAAACAATATCAGCAAATAAAATGATTTTAGGTGAAAAATCCGATCATGCATTAAACCATATGAGCATAGCCATCAACATGATAGAAGCGAGTGGATTGGATATTTTATCGGTCAATCAAGTATCAGAACTCATCACGCACGTTGATTTAGAAGGCAGTTATCGACAGTGGATGCGATTGATTAATGCATTACAACAAAAAAAACATATCGTGAATGTCGTGCATTTTTATTGTAGAGGAGTCGATAAAAATCATTTGCAAATCGGAATAGATTTGTCATTACTCGGGGATACAAAAAGTAAAACCACGACCAGTGTGATGAGAGATTCAGTGAATCCATTTTGTGTGGGAGTGAATGAAGAGGAGTGGTTGCAGCAAATAAATGCGCCCATTTTGCAAATAAAAATGGTGGGATATTTGCAATTGGGTACGCATAGTCAGGCGCTAATATTGATGCCAGATAAAAAAATGATAAACGTTGAAATAGGCAGTGTGCTCGGACTCGAGCGAGGAGTGGTTGTTGGAATCTATCAAAAATATATAGTGGTGAAGTTGCCAGAGGGTAAAGAGGTAAGGGTAACAACATGAAATTTTTTTTAAAATGCGTATTTTTTTGCATGTTGTTTTCATCGGTTTCAGCGAAAGAACAGGCTTTTTCCGTATCATTACAAGATACAAATTTGCCGGATGCCATACGATATATAGCAAAATTATTGGATATAAACGTGATTATTAGTAGAGCGGTACAAGGAAAAGCCGTGTTGAATTTGAATCACGTTGATCCTCATGATGCTTTAAATATGTTACTCACATCACACGGGCTTGCTAAATCGCGTAGTGGAAATATCTGGTTAATCGCACCGCAAGATGAGTTAGTTGCATTAAAAGAAAAAGAAATAAAATGGTTGGAGTTAGATGAAAATGCTGCACCATTGGCCAGTGATATTGGGCAAATGAAGTATGCAAAAGCAGAGGATGTGGCACGTATTATTTCAGATGAACGCGCTTCTTTTCTTTCTAAACGCGGCCGCATACGGGTAGATGTGCGCACGAATACCATTTGCATTCAAGATGTTTTGCCGCGACTTACTGCAATACGCCGCTTAATTCATCGTTTAGATGTACCGGTGCAACAAATTTCAATTGCTGCAAAATTGGTTAGCATAGACAGTGATTGCGAACAAGAATTGGGTGTGAAATTTTCCGTTAAACCCGTCATAGATACTTCTGATCAAAACGGTAGTTATAGTTTAGCGGTTGCAAAACTCGCCGATGGTTCATTGTTAGATATTAAATTGTTAGCACTAGAAAACCAGGGAAGAGCGGAGTTGATTTCTAGCCCCAGTTTATTTGCAGCCAATCAGCAAGCTGCCTCTATAGAAGCAGGAGAAGAAGTGCCGTATCAAGAAGTGAGTGAAAGCGGTGGGACGGCAGTTGTGTTTAAAAAAGCGGTATTGGGTTTGAAAGTGGTGCCGCAAATTTTGCCGCAAAAAAATATTTTACTGCAATTGCATATTAATCAAGATAGACCTAGCAATAAAATGGTACAAGGCATGCCGACTATTAGTACCCGTCAAATCAAGACGAGTGTATTGGTTAAAAGTGGTCAGACTATTGTTCTAGGCGGGATTTATGAAATGAATACAGAGAGTGGAGAATCGGGTATTCCTTTGCTCAGTCGTATTCCCGGGTTAGGCGTGTTGTTTAAACAGCAACATAATCGGAATAATAAACGTGAGTTGTTGATTTTTGTCACGCCGAATATTATAGGATAATCTGATGAGCATCAAAGCAAGTGGGACGTTGTTGTACGGTGGGACGTTGTTGTACGGTGGGACGTTGTTGTACGGTGGGACGTCGTTGCGAGGAGCGTTTTTTGCGACGAAGCAATCCCGGCTTAGACTTTAAATCACTTTAACAAAAAGCAAAGTCCAAGACTGGATTGCTTCGTCGCAAAAAGCGCTCCTCGCAACGACGTCCCACTTGCTTTAAGAGAAAGATAACAAAAGTCTGTGTTAAACTACCTGTTTAGCCTTTAATATGTGACATATGAAAACTGGGCAGCAAACGAATATTTTTTTGATAGGGCCTATGGGCGCTGGTAAAACCAGTGTTGGGCGTTATTTATCCAGACATTTGGATAAACAATTTTATGATACGGATCTTGAAATCGAAAAGACGACAGGTGTGAGTTTAACCTGGATTTACGATCTGGAAGGATTAGCAGGATTTAGGCAGCGTGAAATGAAAGTGATAGATGAGTTTACTTCACTTTCAAATATTGTTTTATCGACTGGTGGTGGATGCGTAGAAACACCGGAAGTGCGTGAATTTTTACGACAACGCGGCACCGTTGTTTATATGGAAGTGTCGTTAGAAACACAATTAAACCGTTTGAAGCGCGATAAAAAACGCCCGCTGTTACAAGGTGATAATCCCCAGGAAGTCTTGATTCGTTTATGGGAAGAACGAGAACCCTATTATGAAAACATCGCGGATTTTACGGTAGTCACGGACAATCGTTCCGTGCACGATGTGTGTGAGGAAATTCTCGCGTGGTTGCGGAGATAGTTTTTAACTTTCATACAGCGACTCAATCACTCTATCTGCATGTTTTGCAATAAAATCATTAAAATATTCATTCCATTTTACAGGATGTTGATTAGCAGCATCTTTGGCATAACGCCACACAAATTCAACAAATCCTGTCGGTATCGTTATTTCACCATCAGCCAGTTGAATCCTCTCTGGCATGCCTTTAGTTGAGCTTTGCGCCATACCACTTTTTTCTCCTCCTTTGATCACACCACCTTCTTGATTTAGCGTGAGCTTTACATCTCTCTCAATGAAATCATGGAAATCTGCAAGATGAGAGAATGGATTTAGCAAGTGAATAGACAGTGTAAAATGATTAGGCTTACGGCCAAAGACTAATACCCAAGCTAATAATTCATTAAACTCACGCACGGTATTAAATTCGTTTACGGTAGGTAGTCGCCAATCTCGACCGGAAAAATAATTTACCATTTTATGGGTGCAGGGAATGAGTGCGTGTTCATCACCCTCTGCTACTTGTTTGATAGAAGCGAGTATATCGTTTGCAGCTGTTTTCGATGTTTGTTTGGCATACTGATAAATAATATGACGTATGGTAGCTGGCATTTCATCTAAACGAAAATCAGCGAGGACGACTTGTGGTAAGACGGTTGTTGCTGGTTGATGTTCACAATCTATTTCAGCCATCCAGAGAAAATCATTTTGTTTGTCAGCAAGATAATCACTACCGCGTTCACGGTATCCGAGTTGGGAAAAAATATGACGTAAGGTTGAAATACCAGAATGAGGAGATGGTAGATCAATAATCGCAAAATGATCTAATATAAAATCGGAAATATTTTTTTGTTTAAACGCGCTTGTTATGCGTTGCATGTCTTTCGATGAAAGAGAATACGATGTCCATAATGCCTGAAGTATATTTTGTCTAAGTTGTCTTAACATGTTTTACCTTATTACTACAATTTCAGCTTTACTTTATTGAATGCGGAGTTTACATTAAGCCATCGTTTTATTCCTCCCCCTCTTTCCCCCAGTTATTATTTTTAACGCCCAATTTTTATTCATCACTATAAGGAAATCTTATGAAAAAAATCGTATTAATGTTAGCCATGATATCCACACCGCTTTATGCTGCAAATAGAGTCAATCTAATGCAGCAGCCTTTTATGAAACAGAATTTGCTGTCGGCTGGTGCATCTAATATCAATCTAATAGAAACGAGTCGCGTGGTGGATGCGAATAAAATGTTGCACATTCGCGTTCAGGAAACCTACGCAGGTTATAAAGTATGGGGTGCAGATGCGGTTATGCATATCCCGCATACACGGAATCAAACCCTTGCAAAAAATACTTATATGAATGGTATTGTTTATCAAAATATTCGTGCTGATTTACCTAAGATGCCTAATCATTTGCAAGCACAAAAAGCATTAGAAAAAGCGATTGATCAGTATCAACATAAAATCGGTTTGAAAACGAATGTGCAAGAACAAAAAAATGAATTAATGGTTTATGTGGATGAGAATAATAAAGCGCATTGGGCGTATAAAACGAGTTTCTTTGTCCCATCGTTAAAATCGGGAACCCTACCTGCTAGGCCCACTTTTATTATGGATGCCATCACATTGCATGTTTATGAAGAATGGAATGATATTCAGACAGCGACAGTAGCAGGCGGCGGTTTTGGTGGTAATCCAAAAAGCGGTCAATTGTCTTATGACGGTCTTCTCAATCACTTACCTGCATTCACTGTAACGCGCGATGATGTTAAAAGAATATGTACCCTGGAAAATCCAGATATTGTGGTGATGAAAGGGGGTAATAGAGTGATTAATTATAAATGTGGTGCGCCTAGTAATAAGCATAATAAATTGTATTGGAATGGTGTGTTAGATGCGGCTAATGGTGGATTTTCACCGAGTAATGATGCGTTATTTGGTGGTACTGCAGTAAAACGATTATATCAGGATTGGTATAATCTTCTGGCTCTTAAAACACCTTCGGGTTCTCCCATGGTGTTAAATATGTTTGTTCATGATAAAAAAGTCGGTGCGAATGCTTATTGGGATGGTCATCGCAATGAGATGGTATTTGGTGATGGGGATAGGGAGTTTTATCCCATGACTTCATTAGGTATCACGGCACATGAAGTGAGTCATGGATTTACGGAACAGAATTCAGGTCTTTCTTATAGAGGTCAATCCGGTGGCATGAATGAGTCATTCTCTGATATGGCAGCACAAGCGGCTGAGGTATACGTATACGGCGCGGGTAAAAACACCTGGAAAATTGGTGCTGAAGTTTTTAAGAGAGGTGATCAGGTGATACGTTATTTGGATACACCGAGTAGAGATTGTAACGGTGGAGCACCAGGTCTTGATTGTTCCATTGATAATGCTAATCAATATTATCAAGGTCTTGATGTCCATTATAGCAGTGGTGTTTACAATCGTTTCTTTTATTTACTGAGTACATCTGCTGGATGGGATGTAAGACAAGCATTTGATGTGATGGTTCAAGCCAATCTTTATTGGACGTCAAACACTAACTTTAACAGTGGTGCGTGTCTTACTGTGCAAGCTGCAACAGATTTAAAGAGAGATGTATCAGCAGTGAAAGCCGCGTTTGATGCAGTTGCTGTCGATTATACGGACAAGGGCCAGTGTAAAATTCATGAAGTAGTTTGAAGCGACGTTCTTTCATTAACATTCAATGCTAAGTAAGAAAGTCCCCTCTCCTCCAGCGCTTTTTGCTGGAGGAGAGGGATAGGGAGAGGAGGTTTAGGATATGTCACATGAAAAATATGATGAAAAATCATGTTCGTGAATTAAGACAAAAAAGTTCTGATGCAGAAAAACATTTGTGGTATTTTTTAAGAGCTAAAAGGCTTCGCGGATATAAGTTTCGTAGACAACATCCCATACATCCATTTGTAGTTGATTTTGTTTGTCTCGAAAGAAAGTTGATCATTGAATTGGATGGTTAGTAGGCTGAAACCTCCTCTCCCTGTCCCTCTCCTCCAGCAAAAAACGCTGGAGGAGAGGGGACTTTCTTACTTGGCATTGAGTGTAATAACAGAGTGCTGTTCTTTATTCGGGTTGATATTCATTTGAAATTCCCTAAAATACCGGTAGGTTGGCGGGCGTAGTTTAATGGTAGAACGGGAGCTTCCCAAGCTCTCAGCGTGGGTTCGATTCCCATCGCCCGCTTATGGGTTAAATTCAGATGAGATAAAAAATGAAAGTAATGAAAATTGTATTTTCCGTGATTGGTTTAATGATTGTTGTTGGTGTATTTGCTATCACTTGCTTACTTTTTTTTGTGGATGCAGATAAGTTAAAGCCAGTCTTGATTGCTGAAGTAAAAAGTAAAACAGGATATGACTTAACAATAGATGGAAAATTGACTTGGTCGGTTTATCCACATATCGCGATTAAAGTGCATCATTTGCAGTTGAGGCTGCCTCTGCAATCGCAAGTATTAGTCGATGCAAGTGATGTTTATTTAGCTGTAGATATGATGAAGCTGTGGCAAGCGCAATCACAACATGCATTCCAAAGTAAAATAGCGGTGTCGCATTTTAGATTAGTCAATTTAAAGCTGGAAAACGTCAGTGCGAATATCAATGTCATACAAAATAAATTAACACTGAATGCTATCACTGCGTCGTTGTATGGTGGTACGTTGCAGGGGACAGTGAGCGTCAGTCTTTTTGAAGAACCAGAATGGGAATGGGATGTAGAGGCGAATCGCATTCAGTTAAAACCGTTATTGGAAGATGCGAATGGTATTGATAGTAAAATAAAAATAGACGGTATTGCATTATTTAAGATGCAAGCAAAAACCAGAGGAAATAATCGAGAAAAATTATTCAGTCAGTTAAATGGAAATACGGTATTTACGCTGAATAATGGCGTATTGCAAGGAATCGATCTCAATTATTTTCTGCAATTAGCGGATGCTATCTTGCATAAGCAACCGACTGATACCTTAGTGAATACCAAACAAACGATGTTTACGGGGTTGAGTGGCACTGCGTCAGTGAAAAATGGCATTGTTAATACCAATGATCTTTCGTTAATTACACCTACGTTTACGACGACGGCACAAGGTCAGATTGAGCTGCTTTCACGTCAACTTCATTTCAATTTAGCGATCAAACCAACATTACAAAATACAAAGATGAAATGGGATATTCCGGTTTTATTAACCGGTGATTTCAATCAACCGGAAATACAATTAGATGTGATGGGGATACAAAAAATAGTAGCGAGTATCGAGATTGATAATCTTAAAGAAAAAGCAGCTGAGCAAATTCAGAAACATATTCCGGGTAAAACGGGAAAGCTTTTACAAAAGTTATTGGGTAAATAATCATGCGCATTATTACGATTAATTTAAACGGGATACGCTCAGCCGCACGTAAAGGTGTATTTGACTGGTTGCAAACGCAAGAAGCGGATTTTATTTGCATGCAAGAATTAAAAGCACAGGAAAGTGATTTAGACAATCCGTCATTACACATGGATGGTTATCACGCGTATTTTCATTGTGCTGAAAAAAAAGGGTATAGCGGCGTTGGTATTTATTCGCGCTTTAAACCGGATCAGGTGATTACCGGTTTAGGTTGGGAGACAGCAGATACAGAAGGTCGTTACGTAGCAGTTACCGTGAAAGGGTTGTCGGTAGCATCGCTTTATTTGCCATCCGGTACATCGGGCGAACATAGGCAGGCGGTTAAATATGCGTTTCTCGATCAATACGCTAGTATTTTGCAAGGCATTCGTAGCGATACCATTATTTGTGGCGACTGGAATATAGCGCATAAAAACATTGATATTAAGAATTGGCGTAGCAATCAAAAAACATCGGGTTTTTTACCGGAAGAACGTGCGTGGATGGATAAATTATTTGGGGAAATGAATTTTGTTGATGCTTTTCGTGAAGTGAATCAAGAAGCTGATCAATATACTTGGTGGTCAAATCGCGGGCAGGCACGCGCAAAGAATGTAGGTTGGAGAATTGATTATCAAGTGATTACGCCTGGCTTAAAGCCTACAGTAAAATCAGCGATGATCTATAAAGAACAACGATTTTCAGATCACGCACCGGTTGTGATGGATTATGATATAGTTCTTTGAAGCTAGCTGTCCGTCCCCTCTCCCCCAACGCTTTTCATTGGGGGGGAGGGTTAGGGAGAGGGGGTTAAAAAATACCTCCTCTCCCCAGCCCTCTCCTCCAGCAAAAAGCGCTGGAGGAGAGGGAGCCTGAGTGGTTGTGATACAAAAATACTTAAGGGTTTTTTAAGTTAATCGGTCTAGACTAAAAATATAGCCATTGAGGCATACGGAATTATGAATACTAAACAGTCAAAAGGTTTGGAATACACCACCGTAACCGGCCCTGTTGAATTGAGGGCTGAGCTGGAACGTCTTTTGGCCTTTAGAAACGAGCCTCACTTTGTTCAATTTCAATTAGGTGCTTTGCAAGCTTTCATTAAAATAGACATGAGCGATAAACCATTTTTATTTTGGTATTGCGATTTGAACGAGCGTGCGGTTTCTCCTGCTGTGCGGCATGCCATTGCTGATTTTTTGTGGGAAAAAGGTGGTGAAAAAGAAAAATATGTCAATGCGCCTAATTTAGAAGACATGCATGAGCATTTTCGTAGTGAAGGCGTGAAAGTTTTTATTCCCAATATTAATATTCCGGATATTCATCAAAAAGCAGTGCACACAATAGCAGAACGTCAGGGAGAGCTTGCTTCAGATGAAGAGAAGATTGCCAAGTTAAAAAGTCAAACCCGTTCAGAGACAATGAAACACATAAACGAGCAACTTCAACAACCATCCACCCATGCTGCTTTTCAAGATACTGTTCCCAGCATTGAAAAAAGCGGATGGAGTTTCTTTAAAAAACCAGACACCTCAAAACAGACACCAAAACCTACGCCTACTTCAAAGTCTAAGCCGTAGTTTTGAACTACTTAGATAAATATCCTCGAATTTCTTCATTTTGCAGCTGAATGGCATAAAGAAGATCGCTGGCTTCTCTTTTTTGTTCGTCCGTTAAATGATCATCATTAGCAGCTTGCGTTAATTCTTCAAGATTAGTAATTCGAACTTCCTCGTTATTCTTGCCAAATAAGGTGAGGTGTATCGCATCATGATAGCCAGTGTTGACAGCAGTAATGAGATTATCGACAGTTAATTCGTCAGTGATGCTAGGTATTTTCACGACATAGTTTTTTTCTTTAATGAATTGCTGCGTTTTTTCTATAGAGGTTTGGACGTTGATTTTATTTTCAACAGTATCATTGATAAGATTGCGCTTTTTTTTAGCTTCTTCTCTTTCATATTCATCGACGTGTAGCATAAAAACCTCGGGTTTCAGTGTTATCCAGCCATTATAGCAGCCAAACATTAGGAGAATCTTAAGACTTCTGTATCGCCACCAATTGCATAATTCCGCTTTTAGCGAGTGTGAGCATGTTATCCAATTCTCCTTGCCCAAACGTTTCTTTTTCTGCCGTGCCTTGAATTTCGATGAATCCGCCTTCTTCTGTCATGACGATATTCATGTCCGTATCCGCAGAAGCATCTTCAGCATAATCGAGATCCAATATGGCCTGACCTTGATACACGCCGACAGAGATGGCAGCTATCCATTGCTTAAAAGGGTTAGTGGGTAGTGTTGAGATGGCATCGTGTAAGGCTATGCAGCCGCCGGTAATGGAAGCCGTTCGAGTGCCGCCATCTGCTTGAATCACATCACAATCTACAACGACAGTAAAACCATTCAAGGCAGATAAATCGACAGCAGCGCGCAATGAACGAGCAATTAAACGCTGAATTTCCAGAGTGCGACCGTTTTGCTTTCCCTTGGCAGCTTCACGTTGCATGCGCTCATGCGTAGAGCGTGGCAACATGCCGTATTCTGCCGTGACCCAACCTTTTCCCGAGTCTTTTAAGAAAGGAGGCACACCTGGCGTAAGACTCGCTGTACACAATACTTTTGTATCGCCGAATTCGACTAGCACAGACCCTTCAGCGTGTTTGGTAAAGTGGCGGGTAATACGTATGTCGCGTAATTGATCATTCGCTCGTTGACTGGGACGCATCATTTAAGCTCTCAATATAAAATGCGCTGATTATACTCATAGTCTTCTCAAGCTTGTAATGTTTTTAATTGCCCCCATAATAGCGGTCACTAAAAAATTAGGGAGGTGTATCTTGGCTGAAATGCATGGCACGACGATAGTATCAGTGAGACGTAACGGTATGGTAGTAGTAGGCGGTGATGGTCAGGTAACGCTTGGAACCACCATCATGAAATCCAATGCTCGTAAGGTACGACGTCTTTATAACAATAACGTTCTTGCCGGTTTTGCAGGCGGTACAGCTGATGCTTTCACTCTGTTTGAACGCTTTGAATCAAAACTAGAAACTCATCAAGGGAATTTGGTGAGAGCAGCGGTTGAGATGGCTAAAGATTGGCGTAGTGATCGCATGCTTAGACGTCTTGAAGCCATGATGATAGTCGCGGATGCAAAAGCTTCACTAATTATTTCAGGAAACGGTGATGTGATAGAGCCAGAAAATGGTTTGATAGCCATTGGTTCTGGCGGCCCATATGCAAAAGCCGCGGCATTAGCGCTGCTGGATTTGAGTGAGCATGATGCACGTACGATTACAGAAAAAGCACTTTCCGTTGCTGCATCCATTTGTATTTATACGAATAACCATTTTACTATCGAAACGCTTGGTTCTTAATTTAAAGAGTAATAAAACATGTCAGAAAATATTCTTGTAACGCCTACCCCTAAAGAAATTGTGATGGAATTAGATAAACATATTATTGGTCAAGCAGAAGCAAAGCGTGCTGTGGCGGTTGCGTTACGTAATCGTTGGCGACGTATGCAGCTCACCTCCCCTATGCGTGATGAAATCATGCCAAAAAATATTCTTATGATAGGGCCGACGGGTGTGGGTAAAACGGAGATAGCAAGACGATTAGCTAAACTTGCGGATGCACCATTTATTAAAATAGAAGCGACTAAATTCACCGAAGTGGGTTATGTTGGCCGCGATGTGGAATCCATTATTCGTGACCTTATTGATATGGCGATGAAAATGATGCGCGAAAAAGAAATGGAGAAAGCGCGTCCTTTAGCTGAGGCTGCTGCAGAAGAACGTATTTTGAATGCGTTATTGCCGCCACCGCGCATGCCGTTTGCAGGCGAGCCGCATGAGCCGGTAAAAGAAGATTCAACTACACGAGAAGTATTTCGAAATCGTTTACGTGCGAATGAATTAGATAATAAAGAAATTGAATTAGAAGTGTCTACTGGCGGTGTCGGTGTGGAAATCATGGCGCCACCTGGCATGGAAGAAATGACGAGTCAGTTACAAAGTATGTTTCAGCACATGGGTTCTGATAGGAAAAAAACGCGTAAATTTAAAATTAAAGATGCCAGAAAAATTTTGCGTGAAGAAGAAGCCGCAAAATTAATTGATAGTGAAGAAATGAAAGCGAGAGCGATAGAAAGTGTAGAACAAAACGGTATTGTGTTTCTGGATGAGATTGATAAAATCGCCAAGCGTTCTGAATACGCGGGTGCAGATGTATCGCGCGAAGGTGTGCAGCGTGATTTGTTACCATTGATTGAAGGATCAACTGTATCCACCAAATATGGCATGGTACGTACGGATCATATTTTATTTATTGCATCGGGTGCGTTTCATTTTTCTAAACCATCAGATCTCATTCCTGAATTGCAAGGACGTTTACCGATACGAGTGGAATTAAAATCTTTATCTACCGATGATTTTGTAAAAATTCTGACTGAGCCGGAAGCGGCACTAACCGAGCAATATGTTGCATTATTAGGTACAGAAGGTGTGACGATTTCTTTCTTGCCAGATGGCGTAAGACGTATTGCAGAAATCGCATATCATGTGAATGAACGTGTTGAAAATATCGGTGCGCGTCGTTTGCATACGGTGATGGAGAGATTGCTGGAAGAGGTATCGTATACGGCATCGGATATGAAAAATGAAAAAATTGATATTGATGCGAATTATGTGAATAATCGATTGCAAGCATTAGTAAAAGATGAAGACTTATCAAGTTATATTTTATAAGGAATGATCATGGATAAAGAAGCCGGAAAAAAAAGTGCAGCGCAAGCTGCCATGGAATTTGTAAAAGATGACATGATTATCGGTGTCGGTACTGGCAGTACCGTAGATTATTTTATTGATGCATTGCAAGCGATGAAACATAGAATTGAAGGTGCGATTGCAAGTTCAGTTGCAACAGCGAATAAATTAAAAGCCTTATCCATTCCATTAATGGATTTAAATTCAGTGACTGAATTGCCTTTGTATGTTGATGGTGCAGATGAAGTGAATGCAGCTAAACAAATGGTTAAAGGTGGTGGTGGTGCATTAACGCGTGAAAAAATCATTGCAACCGTTGCTAAACAATTTATTTGTATTGCAGATGAAACAAAATATGTGAATGTGTTAGGTGCGTTTCCTGTCTCGGTTGAAGTATTGCCTATGGCGCGCAGTTATGTTGCAAGACAAATTGTGCAATTAGGCGGTGATCCTGTTTATAGAGAAGGATTTGTCACGGATAACGGGAATGTGATTTTAGATGTATTTAATTTGAAATTATTAAATCCTGGAATGATGGAAGAAAAATTAAAAAGTATAGTCGGTGTGGTGGAGAATGGTGTATTCGCTAAACGCACAGCCGATGTTGTGTTGTTGGGTGGTGATGCGGGCGTGAGGAAGGTATAAAATTTAAGTAATATTGTATTCCCCCTTCTGCCCTTCGGGCATCTTCCCCCTTAGGGGGAAGACGTCCTAACTTAGAGTTGCTTTGAGTCCATAGGATAATAAATCATCTGCACGACATTCCCATCCGGATCGCTGACATAAAAACTACGCGTACCATCGCGATGATCTTTGGGCTGAGCGATGATTTTTACTTGTTGATCACGCAAATAGTCGTACCAAACATCGACTTCATTTCGCTCGCGTATAAAAAATCCAATGTGATCTAGCCGTTGATGCGGTGCTGGATCAAAATCAGCGGGAGCGCGATGCAAGGCGAGGTTATCGGTGCCAGCATGACTCAAGTAGTAATTATCATTATCGGGCTTCCAGACCAGCTTCATGCCCAGTAATTCAGTATAAAAATGGGCACATTCTGACAACTGTTTAACATACAGTGCGACGTGTCTTAAGCCAGCATTGGGTTTAGGTTTTTGCATGATAGGCATCTCACGTTAATGTCATCTAAATGACATAAATAAGCGTTACTATACCCCGGTCAATCAAATGAGGAAACACGCGTGTTAGCAGAAATCGCGAAGTGGACAGGTGAGCAATTCAACCTGTTACGAAAATATTATAACGGCTTTGAAGTATTAGAACTCTTAGGTTTGTTATTCGGCATTGGCATAGTGATAACCGTGTTTGCATTAGGCATAGCGGCTATTGTTGCAAGCGGTGGTACGGCAGTATTGGTGATTGGTGTGATGGCTGGTGTATTAGCCTCTATCGCTATGGCATTGAATAATTATACGAATTTATTTAGAGCCATTGGAATTGCGATTAATTTGTTGATTGATAAAACTCCGTCCAACTATGAAAAAATGGGAACAGTGATAGGACTTCTCGTTGGTGTAGTCGCTGTTATTGCTTTGATCAGTGTGGGTTGGCCGTTAGCCGTACCATTGCTTGCTGGTAGCACTACGGTTTTACCGTGGATGCTTGCTTTAATAGCTGTGCCGTTGACGCTCGCTACTTTTCAAGGAGGCGGTCGTTTCTTAGGCAGGCAATTGGATAGATACGGTCCTCGTTTAAAAAAAGACATTCAGTTTGAGGCGAATGATCGGACTATTTCTAGTGATGTTATTACCTTGAAAGTATTAACGGATGCAAAGCTAGGCATTGACTCGTATAAAGAATTAAAGCAAAACCAGCTGGATGATTGGCAGCAGCATTTTGATTGGGAAACGGGAGCCAATCGATCGGATACTTATTTGTCTCTATTGAAAGGTTGCACGAATGAATTACAGCAAGCCATTATTCTTTATACTATGTTAACCAGCTACCATGGTGAGACTTTGCAAGAGAAAGTTGTAAACGCTATGAATATAGAGAATAAAGAAAAAACAGCAGCGGCATTAGGCCAATATATTCATGATCATGCGCGAGAAAAAGATATATCGTTTATCAAAGAGAGTCTGATTGAGAAATTACATTTATTTGCAAATGCAGGTGAAGTACCAGACTTTTCGCAGAGTAAATATAGAGAGTTGGTGAATAATTTTAAGGATATTAAACCGCGTGATGTTACACTAGAGTTTACCGACTCATTTAGTGTAGACCATGACCAAAGTAACTTTACTTCTGGTGGAAGATGAAACGGCCATACGCGATATGTTGCGTTTCTCTTTGCCGCAAGCAGAATTTAATTTAATTGATGCTGAAAATACCAGCCAAGCATTGCAATTATTAGCGCATACCATACCTGATTTGATTCTCCTTGATTGGATGTTGCCAGATATGAATGGAATTGATTTTATTAAATTAATACGGAAGCAAATAAAAATAAAAGATATTCCTGTGATCATGTTGACCGCGCGTGCTGAAGAAGAAAATAAAATCATGGGATTGGTTGCAGGTGCGGATGATTATATTACTAAGCCTTTTTCTCCCCATGAATTAGCTGCTCGCATACGTACGGTATTGCGTCGCGGCATTATTAAATCACCGGAAGGTGAGATTATTATCGATGAGCTTAGACTGAATACGCATCAAGCGAGTGTTATGATAGGAAATGTTTTATTAAATTTAACACCCATAGAATATAAATTATTGCATTTTTTTATGTTACATCCCGATAAAGTTTATACTAGAGATCAATTGATGGATTATATTTGGGGGCAAAGCGCACATTTAGATGAACGCAGTGTCGATGTGCAAATCAAACGGCTCAGGGCTAAATTGAAACCTTACGGTTATCATGAGCGTATTAAAACGATTAGAAGTTCGGGATATATTTTTTGTAGAAGCCATCATGTCAACACATAACATTATTGATTTTGAAAAACTTCCGTCGGAAGTAAAAGATTATATTCATCATCTTGAGCAAGTGCGCAGTGATTTTGTTGCGAATGTTTCGCATGAATTGCGCACACCGCTTACCGTGATACGGGGTTATCTTGAGACGCTCATTCATCAAGAGCAAACCGAAAAAGATGTGTTAAATAAAATTTATTCGCAAATGTATCAACACAGTTTACGCATGGCAGATATCATAGAAGATTTATTATTGCTTGCACATTTGGAAGGTGAAGATACGTTAGATGAAAAAAAAGATATTGCGATTAAAGATATGTTACAAGCGTTGTGCCTTGATGCTAAAAATATTAGCGGTGATAAAAAACATACTATTATTCTGCATGCAGATGAACACTTGTTATTGTCGGGTTCTGAAACGGAATTACGTAGTTTATTTTCCAATATTATTGTGAATGCGGTTAAGTATACGCCGGCATTCGGTAGCATCACGATAGATTGGTATCGTGATCAGAATCATGCGTATTTCAGTGTGACGGATACGGGAATTGGTATTGCCAAAGAACATATTCCACGCATTACTGAGCGATTTTACCGCGTGGATAAAGCAAGATCACGCGAGCGTGGTGGCACGGGACTCGGCCTTGCCATCGTAAAACATGTGTTGTTACGCCATCATGCGACCTTGCAAATTGAGAGCGAAGTGGGTAAAGGAAGTCGGTTTACGTGTGTATTTCCGCTGACCCGTTAAGATTTTTTTAAGAAATGAGTGGTACATTGGGATTATTAATTAGATAAAAAACGAGGGGTTTATGTTTTCAAGTCAAGGTTGCTCTGATCAAGAAGGCTGCAAGCCTGGGAATCTTTGCGCTAATTGTAAAGCTGCGAATCTCGTGTATGTGCAGCAACAGCAAGATAAAAAAATTAGAGATAAACTTAATGCCGCGGTAGGAATAAATAAGTATGCACCTTATCCAACAAGAAGAGTTGAACTTGAATCCAAATCGAATGTTTTGAATCAAGAACAAATACTATTTAGCCTTAAGCAACAAGATCAACGCATATTAGAAAATGAAAAACAGGTCAGCAAAAATATTGTCGTTGTTACTGATGAAGAAAATCACGTAAAAGATTTAACAGAAGAAGAGCAATTTTTGGATTTGAAAAATGAATTTTTTATGCGCCATCGTGAAAAATTTTCTGCAGATGCTCAATCTTGGTGTGGCCTTTATTGTCCTCGTACTTCTGTAAAACCAGATTCGACAATGCAAGATATTTTGGATCATGCTTTAAAGAATAAGCGTAGTCGTAGTCGAGCAGTATGTGTGGATATGGAATTAATCGATGAGAATGGTGGGTTAACGAAAAAAGGTGAGATTATAAAGGCGAGATCATTTTGGAAATCGATAAAGCCCTTATCCTCCTGAATGACAAATCACGCATAATCCATTTATAAGAAGCACTTCTTGTTGTGATAGAATTCATTTAGGAATAAGTTCTATCACTTTCAGGAGAATATCATCATGCATCGTGCAATCAAGTTAACCATCATAACGTTAATCGCTGTTATCTCACAAACGACTTGGGCAAATAATAAAATCAGTACCATGACCGGATTACAATTAAGCAATGCTTGTATTGCCGGTTTGAAACAAAGACCAAGAGTCGCGAGTACGGATACGTTGGTTACACTTGCAAAAAATTCAGCTACGTGTACGAATTATGTCAATGCAGCAAATGATAGCGTTCAATTGATGTTAGGGTTGGTTAATTCGCAAATTATCGATAGTAATAACAAAAACCATACTAATATTGATATTATTAAAAAACCGTATTGTATTCCGGACAATACATCAGATGAAGAGAAGATAAATACAGTTATCAATTTTATTGCTGAATCTTCAGAAGACATGACAGCGAATGCTGCCTCTGCCATTTATAATGCGTTTGTGAAATATTACCCGTGTAAATAATTGATACGGTGGGACGTCCCATTGTGCAACGACGATACTTACGTTTTTGCGCAGCGAAAACCGAGATGTTCCATGCTGGTATCAGGCGACGTTTTCATTCTGGCGGCTACTCTATATCCAGAACAATAGGCTTCATTACATAAAAATGAACCACCGCGTAAAGATTTTTTTGGCATGGTCGCATCTTCAGGATCGTAACTGATAGCGGGGCCTTGTGGATTGGTCGCGCCATCTTTTATGTTGGAATAATAATCATGATCGTACCAATCTGATACCCACTCCCAAACATTGCCAGCCATGTCATATAATCCATAACCATTTGCAGCAAACGATGCAACGGGTGCCGTATAAAAATAGTTATCTCTTAGTGTATTTTGATACGGAAATTTTCCTTGCCACGTGTTGGCTTTCACTTTACCGGTATCAATAGGTTCATTGCCCCAAGGATAGTTTTTATTGGTTAATCCGCCGCGTGCCGCCCATTCCCATTCAGCTTCGGTGGGCAAGCGTTTACCCTGCCATTTGCAATAAGCATTAGCATCATCCCATGAAACGTGTACCACGGGATGATTTCTCCCTTCTATATCACTCTTTGGTCCGCGAGGATGTGCCCAGGTTGCACCAGGGGTCCACGCCCACCATTGTCCTGGATTATCCAGTGAGACAGGATGATTTAATGGGGTAAATACGAGTGAAGCTGGTACTAATAATGATTCATCAGGTTTAGGTGTATCAGGTGGTAATTGTTTTTTTAATTCATTCCAGTCCGGTTTTTTTTCTGCGGTAGTCACATAATGTGTTGCATCTATAAATTGCTTAAATTGAGCGTTAGTGACTTCCGTTTTATCCATCCAGAATGTACTGATGGTTACTTTATGTTTTGGTAACTCATCACGCTTAGCTTGATTATTATCGCCGCCCATCATAAACGTACCAGCAGGAATGTGCGCCATGCTGTAAGATGCATATCGATTTGGCATTTTTTCGCAGGCACAGGTTTTTCCATTTTTCATTTCGTTGGCATAAACCTGGCATGCGAAAATAACGATAGAGAGTTTTAGTATTTTATTGAGAACAGACACTATTATTCCTTACAAACATGTCGCATGCCGCAATGACCACCAAGGCTTGCTGCAAATGCACTTAAGAAAAATAAGATGAACGTAATATAACTACCCATCGCTATAGAATTAGCTGCGTGTTGGTTCATCATGTTTTCTGCTTTATTAGTAGACATTTCCATTACACCAGAAATGGAATGGCTATAAACGATGACGTAATGGAGGATATTATCAACGATAAGCATTAACGCGATTAAAGCCACGACCCAAGTTAAGAATCCATATAATGCACCTAGATGACGTTTGGTGCAGGCACGATTGCCTAAGTAACCTGCTATCCAGCCAGATGCAAACATGATGATAACGGTACCAAAAGCGGTTGCGACTAATCCACCCATCATCAATGTTTCAATACCTTGATTGTCTGTGGTGAAAGCGGTTAAGCCAATTGCAACGCTGAATAAATGCAATAAAAAACTGAGACCAATGGCCATGAGAGCGCCAGCAATAATGGGTTTCCATGAAAGACATCTGCAGTCTTCGGTATGTGTTTTGCAATCTTGATTCATCATGAAATAGCTCCTTGATTAAAATGCGTGTGAAATAAGATAGATGAGAACTAATACGACAAGTGGAACACCTAATAACCAGGCAATAACATATTTCAACATTTGGATAATCCTCCTTATTAGTCCAGATTCATTATACTCATAAATATGTGCTAGGATAGCCATTGAATAACAATCATCAGGGAGAGAGATATGTTGTACTGGGCATTGGTATTTTTTCTTGTTTCTATCATTGCAGGTATTTTAGGTTTTACAGGTGTGGCTGCCGCAACGGCTGGTATTGCAAAAATATTCTTTGTTTTATTTCTATTTATTTTTCTATTATTGCTTCTATCGATTCGTCTGGTCGACTAGTGAAAATCTAAGATCAAGTCCACTTGGCTGGACTTGATCTTAGATGTTGCCATGATGGTAAATAAACGGTTGATCTTATCCATTTGTTATCTCTCCTTGTAGTAGCTTGATTTAAGCTAGCATTGCCTATACTATTTTTCCATTTTATTTGCTTATGGAATTTGTCATGAAAAAATATAATGCGTATGTGTTGTCATGCTTGATGTCTTGCATGATTGCCGCTCCTCTTTATGCGGAGGATGCGCCAGATTGCCCACCTTTGGATGGTTATTCCATTTCTCTTGTCACCGACAGGTTTGGTTTATGGGAGGCATTTTTTCAGAATGGTCCTAGCCCTATGTATAACGGCTTGATTAGTACAACGGCGGATAATCGTGAAGATGCAAAATCCATAGCAACGTATGCCATGTTTTTTAGTAAGCCAGCCGGCAAAGCGCATAAAGTGACTTGGCCAGATGGTTCCTGGTTTTGGGCGTGCAGTAGTTTGTTTTATCGAAATTATTCATTGGTGCCAGGAGCCATGGATATATTTATAGCGAGTTCAGAATATAGTGATACGCATAATCTCATGATTAAAAATCAGCATACCGTGAAAGAGCAATACGAGAAGGTAGGGTTGCTGCATACAAAGGTTATATAATTCAATAGTTTGCTGAATATTCACCATAAATTTTACGCTATTTTTAGGTTTTACCTTAAGCTTGCGTTAAGCCGGCTTAGGTATGATAGGCGTATTATTGGCTTAAAAAAACGGGGATTGATTGTGGGAAAATTATTTAGTTATACAGAGTGGAAGGATGTGCGTAAGAATGGGAGATTCCAACCTGTTAGAATTTTCGGTGAATTGTCTGATGATGATCTCAATAATAATGAATTGTTGAAAGGGGAATTTCAAAAAATACCGAAAGAGGCATATGCAATTACTATCCATTCAGATACGAAATTGCATGAATGTGACTGTGAAAAATTTCCTATTTCTGATCACGTTGCCTATGTCGATTATGTAATAAATGACTATCCAAGTGTGGTGCCAAAAGTTAGACCAATGCCATCTTTCTTGAATAATGCTGCTGTCGTTCATTGGAATCAGCAGCTTCAAGATGATATTAATGAAGAAGAACAGATAAAAATAGACTGGGAAAATAAACAGATTGCGCTTTTAAATAAGCTAACGGATACGGTGCGAGAACTTATTTTTTCTATTTCTATTTTGCATTGTGAGTTTAATAGTTTTAAGAAAATCATCACTAACACTCCAAAACATATCACCTCCATTTCATTGCCTAGCTGTTTTAGCAACGAAATAATCGAGTTATTTGCTAGTCTTCCTTCTCATATAACAAAAGTGGATATTACAGAATTGGGTTCGTTCACAAAGGAACAGCAAAAACTATATTTCATTCATTTGCCAGTGTCTGTGAAAACCATTGTTGTGCGGCAAGGAGAGAGATGCCTTGAAAATAACATTCATCGTCATCTCGAAGAATATAGAAAAGCTAATTATTTTCCTGATACATACGAAAAGATGGCAAACGAAGAAAATGGATTATTGAATCAAGCGAGAGCTATTTTATCGGATTATACAAAAGATAATTCTTTGACGGTTAGATTCTTTACTTGTTGCTTAGGCCGCAATCATGTTGCTGCAGTTCACGCGCTTTTGAGTAATCAATCGATACAATCGTTTGATGATTTATACCATGAGTTGAATGCGATAGTTGAATTGAATAAAGAGAATGGCACGTTTAATCCCGTTGGCTCATTAGCGCGTCGTGTGCGTTATATCGAGTTGCTGATGGAGCGGGCTCATGTTTCTGTGGAGAAAAAGAAAATTGATGTGGTAAGTAATCATGGTATGGAAATCTAGGTGTGTTGGTTGGGCTAGCGTTTTTATAATTTAAGTTGACTATTCTCAAGCTCAACCATGTTTTTTCCAATAAAGTGCATTACATCTTTCGGAAGCTGAATTTTCGCAAAAAACGAATTCTTATCGGAAGTGCTATTCAGCAAAAGAAGTAAATTCTTGCTTAAAAATCGTATATTACCAAGCGCATGCTGAACATGAGGTGCTAAATTCTCTATGTAAAAATTATCGGGAAATTGCACCGAATGAAAGTTGTCATAATAAGTCACCCTGTCTTCGATAATAATTTTATATGGATTGTATGACAACCCAGGTTGTGGATAGTTTGTTTTAGATACTGAAGTAGCACATTGAAAATCGTGAATTTCAACGTAATGAATACAGTTTGTTTCCCATTCTTTTGACTTTTCATGCAATTCGCAGGCAATCGCCTCTCTAATAGCGATCTTGTGTTCTTCTTGCAGATTTTGATATTTCTTGTAGTTAATTGTTATTTCCAGAGCATCACTTAATTTTTTAATGAGTGTATCTTTTTCATGTATCCTGGCAGCGCTATTTTTTTGATCCAATTCCAAAATGCGATGTAAAATCTTGATGGCAGTGCTTTCTGGACCAAAAGATAGCGTTTCAGCAGCACGCTTTTTAAAACTCTCAAATAGACTGAGATTGTAACGCTGCATTTTATTCATCCTCGTTTATGCGATTTAATTGGGTGTGAAATTTATCACTTTATCAGTAATTCGTCATTTATCTCTCTCGCTAAACCTATTTTTCCATTCTTTACTTGGCATTATTGCGCAGGAATTAACATGCTTAAGTGTTACTATATTAATTTATAATTACATTTACTTGACTTTGTGTAAATATAAAATATAATAATATTATTAAAATTAAAAAGTGTAATTATGAATTAATGTAATAACATGAACTAAAGGGTTTATTATGGATTTTCATGACTATAAATCAGGCAGTTATAAGCAGCAATTTAAGTATAAAAGCTTTACTCCTACATTTGTAAACCACGGATGGGAAATAAGTGATAGCAGTCTATCATTACTGCTAAGCCAGGCTGATAACAAATTAGGAGAATTGAATGCTTTTTCGCAGTTAATTCCGGATGTTGATTTTTTTATTAAAATGCATGTGAATAAGGAAGCTACATCTAGTAGTCGCATTGAAGGAACACAAACAAATATCGAAGAAGCCTTGCAGAAAATTGAATATATCGATCCTGAAAAAAGAGATGATTGGGAAGAAGTACAAAATTATGTTGAGGCAATGAATAAAGCAGTGGCTGCTCTAGATAAGCTGCCAGTTTCTGGTCGCTTATTAAAAGAAACTCATGGAATATTATTGCAAGGAGTTCGAGGAAAAGATAAGCAACCTGGTGAATTTCGAAATAGTCAGAATTGGATTGGTGGTGCGACTATTAATGATGCTGTTTTTATTCCACCTCATCAGGACGATGTAGCTGACTTAATGAGTGATTTAGAGTATTTTTTAAATGAAGAAAATCATCCTGTTCCACACTTAGTGAGAATAGCAATAGCGCATTATCAATTTGAAACTATCCATCCTTTTCTCGATGGAAATGGCAGATTGGGTCGATTGCTAATTACATTGTATTTGGTAAGCAAAGGATTATTAGTAAGGCCAACATTGTATTTATCGGTGTTTTTTGAAAAATATAAACCTTTATATTACGACAATTTAACACGAGTGCGTACACATAATGATTTAACACAATGGGTAAAATTTTTTTTAGAAGGTATTCGTCAAACCTCTGAAAATTCAATTCAAACCTTTAAATCAATTATAAATTTACGAAATAAATACGAGCATGAAATTTTGACTTTAGGCAAAAAGACAAAATTGGCAAAAGCTTTTTTGCAGTATTTATACAGCCATCCCATCATAGATAGTAATGATATTGTGACTAATTTTTCGATAAGTGTACCACCAGCATTACGATTAATTGATGATTTTATTCGGTTAGGGATATTAAAAGAGATAACTGGGTTTAAACGTAATAGAATTTTTGCTTTTGATGAATACGTGAAACTATTTGAATAAGTTATTTGAAATTAAATTTTAATATTCATATCATTATCACTAAAAAATATTAAATTTCTTTTTAGAAAACGATTCCACATCATCAAGATTAGAAAATGTTATTTTTTGGGGCTGGTGGTCGTTCTGGTTAAATACCCCACTTTAAGACATACTATTTCTGGCGCCAGATCTAGCAAGTGCATCAAAAAATCATCCGGATGCTGTGCTTCGATTCCAAACTCCTTGAGTATCTTGGCAGGAAAATCTTTCAGATTAAATGTAACAATTACTGAAGATGAGGAGCGTATTGCAGCAGCTAAAACATGCCTGTCATTAGGGTCTGGCAAGGTAAGTGCCGGAATAAGTTTCTCATAACCGTCAACCAAACATTCACGCACATTTGAATTCATTAATTCACGTGTGCGTTCCAATTGTGTTCTTATTAAATCTGGTCGATTAGCGAGAACATTGCGCATCCATTCATCATGAATTTCATTTGTCCATTTAGCTCTATACAAATCTGTCATCGCTAAATGCATCAATAAATCGCGTAAAGGTGCAGGATACAAGACGCAAGCGTCGTATAAAGCGATAAAATTTGCCACATCAATATCCCATATCTAGTTCTTGTGCTGCTAATTCTTCTAATGTTTTAAGGCGTGCTTTGTCAATTTTTTCTTTGTAATGCAAAAGATCATTAACAAAGACACGGCGTCGCGTGCCGACTTTACGATGTGGTATTTTTCCTTGCTCAAGTAATTCAACTAAATATGGGCGTGAAACATTGAGCATGTCAGCCGCTTCTTGTGTGGTTAATTCGGCATGAACAGGGATTAAGGTAACAGCATTTCCTTTTGCCATTTGATTTAATATATCTACGAGCAAGCGTAATGCAGAATCAGGAATGGCAATTTGTTTTCCCTGTCGTCCTTTAGCCAAAAGCTCAAACATGGGATGTTTTGTTGACTTCATGTAGGGCATCAGCACTTTTATGGTTTGCTCGGCAAGTGCGGTTTCCGTTTTGGTCGGAACAATGGTTTCATATATTTTTACGGCTGTCTCGCTCATAAGTCACCTTTTAGTGCTAACGTTATCTTAGTTAAGTATAACATATTATTCGAAATATACGAAATAATCGAAATGAACGAAATAATAATATAATTGATTGTTTTTTAGAGAGAATTTTTTTTACGCAATAATTAAAATGTGTCAAAACTCTCGTAATATAACGAAAAACGTTATATTACGAGAGTTTTGACACAGATTTAGCCTCTAACTCAACCCATAGACCTTAACATGACCCCACTTATCCGCAGCTCTTCGTACCCGATTGATCGTTTCAGGTGAGCAGTAATACCACACCTCCTTGATGCGGCTATGTAATACATATCCCATAATAATTTCTTTTATTCTTTCTTTGGTTTTCATCGTTAACTCAACTTCAATTGCAACTTGCCTGTCATCAGGAAAGATTAATATTCCGTCACAAAGGTGATTAATTTTATGGCCTACACTATAAGTAGATTTTTCTCGCCTAATGAATCGTTCGCTTAGCCATGTGGCATTGGGAAATTGATTCATTAGATTGAGATGAATATCAATGATGCTGAGTTGATGAACATAATTATCCTTGGGAATATTTTTAAGCGGAGTCTATGCAGCTGCTTAATAATTAAATTACCGTGATATTTGTTTGCATTTTTCACAATTTAAAATTACTGTAAAGCCTTCTGAGCCAAAAATTTTCCAACAACCATTTTCATTGAGTTTTTTAATCGCACATTTAATTATTGAATCCTTTTCGCCTGAAAAATCATCAAAAATTTCTTCATCAATTTCTACATGGTTAAAAATCTTTTTTTTATTACTATATGTGCATCGTACAAACTTATATGAAAAGTCATAAGGATCAGAAAACACATGAGACTTTTCTTCTCCTTTGATAGATGAAATGGGGAATGATTCAGTTGAATGTGTTAGTTTGCTGAGGTCTTCGTAGGTTGGAATGTTTACCATATAATTTCCCTCCATGTGAAATTTATCATTTGTTCAAATGATTGGCTATCAATTGAACTATCTCCTTTTGCTCTTTACCCACAACAGCAAAGTCAATCGGAGGATTGTTTATCTTTCCTCCATTTAGACAAGAATTAATAAAATTGATAATTGTTTTAAGCTCAATTAAAGCATCGTTCAGGTCTTGATATGCAATAGGTGGAGCGATCTGGTTAAAAAGCTCATCGGGTTCATCATATATATCAGTGTGCGCGCATGCTTTGCTTCTTAATAGTCTAATCGGTTTTGAATAGCGCGATATTAATTGCTGATAGCTAGTTTTGATTGTTGTGTATGAAGAATTCGTATTGCACATTCCAATTAACTTCTCTAATGAGATTGATTTAGGGTGATCATCTATCAGTTTATAAAGTTGAATGATCAAAGTTGAAAAATATATATTTCTCTCAGCTTTAATCAAATTAGGGTATCTGAAGTATAGAGTCTCTATATTGTTGCTTATACCGGAAGATGTGAAAGTTAAATTTTTATACATTTCGTAACATATCTGCGCTACCGCTAATTCGCGGTTAAGTTGGGCGATTTGTTGTGAGGTAGAGAGAGTTTTGGGCACAGAGTGTTTCCCGTGAAAACTAGCAACTATTCTATTATAGACCTTTGAGAAATTAGATTGATTAACAACGAGGTATAATTATTCGACACAGAATTTTTGAATTTTAGCGAAGTTACGCAACCACTTGATTCCACTACTGGGCCCACTAGGACTTGAACCTAGGACCAAAGGATTATGAGTCCTCTGCTCTAACCAACTGAGCTATGGGCCCTGCATGAAGATTGAGATTGCCAATAATATCGATAAACTATTTCATTTTCCAGAGAATGTTGAAAAAACGCATGCAATCCTTAAAAAAACCTGTCCCATTGCATTTAACAACGGGACGTTTTTTTTAAAAGACTTACTCTTGTTCTTCCAGGAAGCTGCGCAGTTGTTCCGCACGGGAAGGATGGCGCAGTTTGCGTAACGCTTTTGCTTCAATTTGACGGATACGTTCACGTGTGACGTCGAATTGTTTTCCGACTTCTTCTAAAGTGTGATCCGTATTCATGTTGATGCCAAATCGCATGCGTAACACTTTTGCTTCACGCGGCGTGAGCGATCCCAATACTTTTTGTACGGCTTCTGATAAACCAAAGTTAGTAGCCGCATCAATCGGTGACATGGTATTTAAATCTTCGATGAAATCGCCAAGATGTGAATCTTCATCATCACCAATCGGTGTTTCCATGGAGATAGGTTCTTTAGCGATTTTGAGAATCTTGCGAATTTTATCTTCCGGAATGCTCATGCGACGACTTAACTCTTCGGGAGTCGGTTCAAGACCTGTTTCCTGAAGTAATTGTCGTGAAATACGATTCAATTTGTTAATGGTTTCAATCATATGCACAGGTATACGAATGGTACGTGCTTGATCGGCGATGGAGCGTGTAATGGCTTGGCGTATCCACCAGGTCGCATACGTTGAAAATTTGTAACCACGTTGATATTCAAATTTATCAACTGCTTTCATTAATCCAATGTTGCCTTCTTGAATGAGATCAAGAAATTGTAAGCCACGATTCGTGTATTTTTTTGCGATGGAAATCACGAGACGTAAATTGGCTTCTACCATTTCTTTTTTTGCGCGGCGTGCTTTCGCTTCACCAATGGAAAGTCTGCGATTCACTTCCTTGATTTCAGCTATGGTCATACGCATTTGTTGTTCTAGCGTAATCAGTTTTCGCTGTGAACGATGAATATCGGGAACAAACTTTTCCATGTCAGCATAGTAAGTTTTTGTTTTATGTTCTTCCATCCAGGCGACATTGGTTTCATTGCCAATAAAAGAGGCGATGAAGGCTTTGCGCGGTAATTTACCTTTATTGACGCATAAATCCATGATCATGCGTTCTTGTGCGCGAATCTCGTCTAACATGCTGCGCATTTTTTTAGATAATTTATTAAATTGACGGGGAGATAATTTGATATCCATGAAAAATTTGGCTAATTCATCACGTTTTTCAACCGTCTTTTTATGTTTCTGTCCATGCTTTTTATCAGATGCAATGGCTTCATTATAAATTTTGCGTAATTCTTCAAATCGTTCTTTTGCTTTGACAGGATCAAGACCTGCATCGTCATCAAAAGGGTCGGCGGCTTCTTCAGATTCTTCATCGCCTTCGGCAGCAGCAGGCGCGGCAGCTTTTTCGGCGGGTTTAGGGGTGCCTTCGCCTTCTTCACCACCTTCTTCTGCTTCAACGCTAGCAAGATCAGGCTCAATGTAGCCGCTGATAAGATCGCTTAAGCGTAACTCGCCTTTTTCCATACGATCAAAATCACCTAATACTTCAGCTATCATTTGTGGCTGATAGGCGAGGGTGGTTAGCATTTGAATCACGCCTTCTTCTATGCGTTTTGCGATTGCAATTTCGCCTTCGCGAGAAAGCAATTCAACGCGACCCATTTCACGCATATACATGCGTACGGGATCAGTAGTGCGACCCAGCTCACCATCCGATGCAACTAGCGCATTGGCAACTTCTTCTACCGCGCCTTCATCTTCAGATGCTTCACCTTCAGCCAGTAGTAACTCTTTCATTTTCGGTGCATCTTCTGAAACCATGATGCCCATGTCATTGATCATGCTGATAATATCTTCGATCTGTTCGGGATCGGTGAATTCATCGGGTAAGTGATCGTTTACATCAGCATAAGTAAGGTAGCCTTGCTCCTTACCGCGAGTAATCAGTTCTTTGAAGCGGGATTTATGCGATTCTTTTTGAGAATCCTGAGTCTCCACTTTGGAATCATCCTGACCCATAAAACGGGATTTTTGTGATTCTTTTTGAGCATCTTGAGTCTTCATTTTGGAATCTTGCTGAGCCATAGTCGGTAACCTATCTGATATTTAATGGATTTTTGAATGTAGTCAAATTATAGCAAAACAAGGCGATTTTACATTATCTATTATTTTTCATGAAATGTCATGAAGGGTTTTTGGTAACATATAAGGTTGGTTTGATAATTGTTTATATTAATCAAGAGGATATTTTATTTAAAGGTAGTGTCACCGTTTTCTTTTTGACTATCCAGTCGGATAAGGCTTGTTTTTCTTCCTCAACTAATCCTTCTTGTGCGGCTTTAGCGAGTAGGCGGTTAATTTCTTCTTCTATGATAAGTAAGTTTAATTGCCGTAAGGTGCCTAGAAACTCATTGGCTATTCCTGCTTCTGGTATGTTATGTGTAAAGCAGGCCAAGTTTGATACAAAACGTTCTTCTTTTTGACCACGCCAATATTCAATTAATCCGGCAGTATTAATATTGGGTTGTTGTTGAATGATTTCAGTGAGGCGTCGTAAAAATGCATTTCCCAATAAATGACTTTCCGGTAGAGCTTCGGTGATAAGGTGAGAAAGCGCAGGATTTTGTATGAGTAAGGCAAGTGCGGTTTGCATAGGAGCTTTTAATTTAGGCTTGTTTAAATCCGTTTGATGAAGAGGTGTCGTGTTGATTTCGCTAGGCATGGGTTCAGATTTTTTGAGTTGTTGTTTTAATTCGGTGACGGCGATACGCGCGCGTTTGGATAATTCCTCTAATAAAATTTCAGGCAAGATTTCACTCGTTACCTGTTTGATAAAGCGAAGTGCCGTTGCAGTAAAGCGTGCGCGGCCTTCCATCGTAGTAAGGTCAGATTGATGGCTTATTGTTTGAAAGAAAAAGGCTGATAAGGAAAGGGCTTGTGATAAGCGTGCTTCAAATGCAGGCTTTCCTTCTTTTCTAACCATGGAATCGGGGTCTTCGCCATCGGGTAAAAATAAAAATCGTATTTGCAAATTATCTTGCAGTAAGGGGAAAAGCACTTGCAAAGCACGTGAGGCGGCCGTGCGACCGGCTTCATCGCCATCGAAACAAAAAATAATTTCAGTGGTATAGCGTATGAGTCTATGCAAATGATGTTCGGTAGTCGCAGTCCCCAAGGTTGCAACGGCGTAAGTAATATCATGTTGAAAAAGGGCAACCACATCCATATAACCTTCAACAATTAATACTCTATCCAGTTTGCGATTCGCTTTGATGGCTTGGTATAAGCCGTATAATTCATGGCCTTTTTGAAAAAGGATGGTCTCAGGTGAATTTAAATATTTGGGTTCGCCTTTGTCTATGACTCGTCCGCCCATGCCAATAATTCGTCCACGGTAATCGTGAATGGGGAACATGATGCGATCACGAAATCTATCGTAATAACCGCCTTCGTCTTTTTTGATGATAAGGCCGGCATCTAACAATTTCTTTTTATCTGTATCTGTTTTGCCAAATTGATCGAATAGTTGGCTCCAGCTTGGAGAGGCGTAACCCAATAAAAATTGTTTGGCGATTTTGCCTGAAATGCCGCGTTTTTTTAAATAATCGATAGCGTGTTGGGATTGACGCATTTGTTCGTAATAATGATTTGCAGTTTCAGTCATGACATCAAATAAAGCTACCAGTGAATCATCTTTCTTAATGCTAGCCACCGTGCGTGGTATTTCCATACTGGCTTCGCGTGCTAGTGATTCTATGGCTTCTGGAAAGCTTAAGCGTTCATGTTGCATCATGAAATCAATGGCATTGCCATGTGCGCCGCAGCCAAAGCAGTAATAGAATTGTTTAGTCTGACTCACTGAAAAAGACCCGCTTTTTTCATTGTGAAAAGGGCAACGGGCAAAATAATTACTACCTGATTTTTTGCGTAAGGGAATGTGCGTGTTGATCAAATCAACAATATCGATTTTGGCTAATAATAATTCGATAAATTCCCGTGGGATGTTCACACTGTTATCTCTTTCATTAAAACAAAGATAGTTATAACAGAGAGGTAGGTAAGAAAATAGGGGTGGTCGTCATTGCGAGGAGCGTTTTTTGCGACGCGGCAGTCTCCTATGTTACCCAAGTTTTTCCTTAACTTTGGCGCTAACTACAGTCATGTCAGCTTTGCCTTGCAGTCTGGTTTTTAATAATCCCATGACTTTACCCATATCTTTTCCCGATTGAGCACCGGATTCGGAAATGGCAGCGATGACGGCTTGTAAAATATCGGCTTCAGATAACTGAGCAGGGAGGTATTGCTGAATAATTTGAATTTCCGCTGCTTCTTTTTGTGCCAAATCGTGACGATTGCCCGCTTCAAATTGGGCGATGGAGTCGCGGCGCTGCTTAATCATTTTATTTAGAATGGCAAGTATATGCTCATCGGATAATTCAATGCGCTCATCTACTTCACGTTGTTTGATTGCAGCCATAATGAGACGAATAGTGGCCAAGCGGTCTTTTTCTTGAGCACGCATGGCTGTTTTCATGTCTTCCTGTATGTGTGCTTTGATGGCGGATGTCATGGTGATTGCTCGCTGAAAAGAATAAACCCTACGGTGATGGTAGGGTAATGCTATATATTGAAAAGAAGTATTTTAAGCTGCTTCTTTTTCTCTTCTGTTGCCAGTGCCTGTAGGCTGACGATCACGTTCTAACGCCATATGTTCACGCAGAATTTTTTTCTGGTAGCGTTTTACAGCAGCAGCTTTCTTGCGCTTACGTTTCCAAGTGGGTTTTTCATAGAATTCGTGACGTCTTAAATCAGCGAGAATGCCGGCTTTTTCACAAAGACGCTTGAATCGGCGCAGGCTTAATTCAAAATTTTCGTTATCTCTTACACGTACGGTTGGCATGTTGGAAGCTATATCCTAAATTAGTAAATAATGAAGATCGCCAATTCTAATGGCAGATTCAAAGAAAAGCAAAGATTAAAAATGGACAAGATTAAAACGGGTACTAGTAGATCGTTTCACTGATTTACCCTTAGTTACTTTGGCAAATAAAGCGCAGGAGGCCGGAGGCCGACGAGCCATTGCCAAAGTAACTAAGGGTAAATCAGTGAAACGATCTACGGGCTACGGAGTCATTTTTGTTTAACCAAAATATGTATAGAATAAGCCAATTTTTGCCATGAGTAGGTCAGTATGTTGGTTTTAGGTATAGAAACATCGTGTGATGAAACGGGTATGGCCATTTATGATTCCGAGCGTGGATTGCTGGGCGATACCCTTTATAGTCAAGATGTTCATGCGAAATGGGGTGGGGTTGTACCGGAATTGGCCTCCCGCGATCACGTCCGTAAAGCCATTCCCCTTTTAACAGAAGTGCTGGATAAAACGGGGATCACTAGAAAAGACATTCAAGGTATTGCTTATACAAAAGGCCCAGGTTTGGTAGGCGCATTACTGGTGGGTGCTATGTTAGGTAGAACGTTAGGGTTTGCTTTGGGGGTGAGGACGGTAGGAGTGCACCATCTGGAAGGTCATTTGATGGCACCTTTTTTGGAACCCAATCCGCCTACTTTTCCTTTTTTGGCATTACTGGTATCTGGTGGACATACCGAGCTTGTGAAAGTTGAAAGTATGGGACGTTATGAAATCATAGGGGATACCTTAGATGATGCCGTTGGCGAAGCTTTTGATAAGACAGCAAAATTATTGGGATTAGGTTATCCGGGCGGTGCAGCACTCGCTAAATTGGCAGAGCAAGGTCATCACGGGCGGTTTCATTTTCCACGACCCATGGTCGATAGGCCAGGTCTTGATTTTAGTTTTAGCGGATTAAAAACATTTGCTTTACATACCGTAGAGACGAATGAGCAAGATGATCAAACCAAGGCAGATATTGCCCGTGCATTTGAAGAAGCTGTCGTTGAAACGCTGGTGATTAAATGTCGTCGTGCATTGCAGGAAACGGGTATTTCCACGCTAGTGATAGCAGGCGGTGTCGGTGCGAATAAGGCTTTACGTCATGGTTTGCATATCCTGTGTAAAAAACAGCAAGTCTCTTTATTTTTTCCGCGTATGGAATTTTGTACCGATAATGGAGCTATGATTGCTTATGTCGGTTGCAAGCGGCTCATGGCAGGTGAGTGTGATGATTTAAGTGTGGAAGTCTATCCACGTTGGGCGTTAAGCTCTCTTTCCAATTCTACTTTCTTCACCTCGTATTAACTTCATTACATTATCGCGATGACGAATGATTAATATAAAACTCATAAGGGTAATCGTAATGACCCAGAAGACATTCCCCGTAAAAAACCAGATATAAAACGGTGCGAGGACAGATGCCGTGAGTGAAGCCAGTGAAGAATAGCGAAAAAACCCCGCGACTACACCCCAGGTGATGAGCCAGCATAATCCCGTTGGCCAATTAAGCGCGAGTAAACAGCCTATTGCAGTTGCCACACCTTTGCCGCCTTGAAAACGAAAAAAAATAGGAAATAAATGCCCGAGAAAAGCGGCAAGTGCAATCAATGCGACTAAAGATGCATCACATCCTAACCATTTGGCGATAAGAACGGGTAATAAGCCTTTGAGTGCATCGCCTAACAAGGTGATGATGGCAGCTTTTTTTCCGCCAATGCGTAATACATTGGTTGCGCCAGGATTATGCGAGCCTTGAGTGCGTGGATCGGGTAAACGCATGAATTTGCAGACGATAATCGCGCTAGAAATGGATCCTATGAGGTAAGACAGCAGTATCGCGATGATTATTGTTATCATTGACATAAAAATGACCTTCATTTATCCAAAGTGTGAGCTAGTGCCAGGCCCTTCAAGTGTGTATGATTCGTTACCTTACTAATAGGGGAACAGTAATGGCAGTAAATTCGAGTAATCTTATCTGGATAGATCTTGAAATGACAGGTCTTAATCCTGACGTTGATCGCATTATTGAGATGGCGACTATTGTGACGGATTCTCATTTGAACGTGCTCGCAGAAAGCCCCGTGTATGCCATTCATCAACCGCAATCCTTGTTAGATCAAATGGATGAATGGAATACTAAACATCATCACCAATCAGGATTGGTTGCTCGCGTTCAGGAAAGTGCTTTTACTGAGCAAATGGCAGAAGCTGCCATGCTGGAATTTTTAAGAAAATATGTACCTGAAGGCAAATCGCCTATGTGTGGCAATAGTATTTGGCAAGATAGACGTTTTCTGTCACGGTTTATGCCCGAGTTAGAAAAGTTTTTTCATTACCGCATGATTGATGTCAGTACCTTAAAAGAATTAGCTCTACGTTGGGCACCAAAAGTCTATGGTGGCGTGCAAAAAGAATCTGCTCATTTGGCCCTTCAAGATATTCGCGATTCCGTCAATGAATTAAAATATTATAAGACACATTTTTTGAATCAAGGTGTGATGAAAGATGGACTTTAAATTATTAGGCAGTATTTTATTGGTCGTTGGTACGTCTATTGGTGCGGGTATGCTCGCATTGCCCATGGCAACCGCAGAATTAGGATTTATGGGTTCGTTGATATTATTGTTTGGTTGCTGGATGGTGATGGCAGCAGGTGCTTTCTTGTTACTGGAAGTGAATTTGTGGGCGCCGCTTAACAGTAATTTAAATACCATGGCGCGAATGACCATAGGCCCTATTGGCCAGATGATTTCTTGGATCACTTTTTTGCTTTTACTGTATTCCTTGTTATGTGCTTATATCGGCGGTGGCAGTGATTTATTTCATAACTTGCTGGAACGAGTGGGTATAACGATACCCATGTGGCTTGCTTCTATCATTTTTACTGTTGTATTTGGCTCTATTGTTTATTTTGGTATTCGATCAGTCGATTATGTGAATCGTGGATTAATGTTTGCTAAATTTGGCGCTTATATTTTACTGGTATTATTGCTGATGCCGCTTATCTCATCGACAAAATTGGCAGCCGGTAGTATTTCGCATATCACATCCATCACCGCTATCACTGTTACGATTACCTCGTTTGGTTACGGTACTATCGTGCCTAGTTTACGCATTTATTTTGCGGGTGATGTTAGAGGGTTAAAGAAAGCGATTCTCATTGGCAGTTTGATTCCTTTGTTGTGTTACGTTGCTTGGGACTTGGTGATTATGGGGATTATTCCACTATCCGGTGAACACGGTCTCATGAATATTTTGCAATCCAATAATTCAACCAGTGATTTGGTGAATACATTAGATGTTGCGGCTTCATCGCATTCAGCCACTTTCTTTGTAGAGTTATTTACCTCTATTTGCGTGTTAACGTCTTTTCTAGGCGTATCTTTATGCCTTACCGATTTTTGGGCGGATGCGTTGCAGTTAGAAAAAAAAGGGAAAAGAGAATTTGATGATTACGGCTATTACTTTTTTGCCGCCGTTAGTCATTGTGTTATTTTTTCCAGGGATGTTTGTGACAGCGCTTAAATATGCAGGCGTATATTGCATTGTATTATTGATTCTGTTGCCGGCATGGATGGCTTGGGCAGGTCGTTATAAACGAAAATTGACTTCGCATTTTACGGTTCCGTTTGGTAAGCCGTTATTAATCGTCTTAATGGGTCTTTCTTGTATCATGATAGGGAAAGCGCTATTAGGGTAATGTCATTTATTTCAATGGGTTACTGGTATTTTGAGCAGGGTTCAGATTTTGTTAAGAATTAACCGGTAGAATGGCTAATTTAAATACATAATATAAACAAATGGTACGTGGAGGATTCAACATGAATTCCAAATTGATAGGCGGTATTTTACTGGTAGTGGGTACGACGATTGGGGCAGGTATGCTTGCATTACCCGTTGCAACGGCTCAGTTAGGTTTTTGGGGATCACTTTTATTATTAATCGGCTGCTGGGGTGTGATGACAGCTTCTGCATTTTTATTTTTAGAAGTGAATTTGTGGTTGCCACCTAATAGTAATTTGGTTTCTATGGCAGGTGCGACCTTGGGCCGATCCGGTCAGGCTATTACCTGGGTTGTTTATCTCGTATTACTCTATTCCATTATTTGTGCTTACATTGCAGGCGGTGGTGATTTATTTCATTACGTATTAGCGAGTAATGGTATTCATTTGCCTCAATCCGTTGCATCCATATTATTTACGGCAATCTTCGGTGCAGTTGTTTATTTAGGCATTCGTTCTGTCGATTATGTGAATCGTGGATTGATGATGGGTAAAATGGGCGCGTTACTCATATTAATTTGTTTGATCTTACCGTTTATCTCATCGGTTAATTTAGGCGCGGGTGAATTTAAGCATATCGTTGCACCCTCTAGCTTAACGGTAACAGCGGTTTCTTTTGGATGCTTAATGATTATTCCTAGCTTGCGTACGTATTTTGATAAAGACATTAAAACATTACGTAAATCCATTTTGATAGGTATGTTAATTCCATTGTTCTGCTACATTGCCTGGGACATGGTCATCATGGGTGTTATTCCGTTAGAGGGTATACCTGGTTTAAAAGCCATGACTAACTCAAGCAACACCAACAGTGATTTAGTCTCAGCCTTAAACACTATCTTGCATAAAGATAGCGTGACGTTTATCGCTAAATTCTTTACTTCTATCTGCATGGCAACCTCATTTTTAGGTGTGTCTTTGAGTTTGTCAGACTTTTTATCCGATGGTTTGAAAGTGAAGAAACAAGGCATAAAGGGTAATTTCATTATTTTAGGCGCGACGTTTATACCACCTGTTATCATCGTGTTGTTTTATCCAAACGCCTTTTTACTGGGTCTTGAATTTGCCGGTATCAGTATTCTCATTTTGATGGTGTTATTCCCGCCATTAATGACATGGGCAGGACGATACCGTAAATCATTTTCCAGTCACCATTACCTCACACCTGCGAATAAGCCTGTATTGATTTGCTTAATCGTATTTGGAACGGTTTTGTTGGGTATTTCTGGAAAATTAGGCATGATTTCACTGGTCTTAATGACAGCTGTGTTTGCTACAGGATTTATTGCACAGAAGATCATGGGTAAAACCGCGGAGAATGCAGCTTAGGAATAGCGGTACTTGTAGAATGGGGCCACATGTGGCCCCATTTTTTTTGGGTCGCATTTAATGCAGAGGCAAGCGTAGAATAAAGTGGTCTCAATACGAGGATGCAACTGATGCAGTCCATTAAAACCTTCATTTATCAATCTCAGCAAATACGTGAATGTGAGCGCTTGGCAGAAGAACAATTTGGTGTGAGCCCATTTATTCTGATGCAGCGGGCAGGCAAGGCAGCTTTTGATTTTTTGCAACGCCGTTGGCCCAAGGCTAGAAAAAATCGCTGTATTTTGTGGTAGTGGAAATAATGGGGGTGATGGCTATGTGCTGGCTTTACTTCTAAAAGAACATGGGTTGGACGTTACGATATGGCAAGTCGGTGAAACGAAAGCGAGCACTGAAAATGCACGGTTAGCGTTAAAGCATTGCGAAGCAGCGCATATGGAAATTTACCCGTTTGAACAGAATGTTAATTTGCATCATCCCGATGTCATTGTAGATGCCATTTGTGGAATGGGTTTGCATGAAACAGTGAGAGAAGAAATCGTTGGTGTTATTCAAAAAATAGAACGTATACATGTACCGGTATTGTCCCTTGATTTGCCGACGGGTATAGATGCAGATACAGGGCAAGTGTTAGGTCACGCTGTTCATGCGACGGCGACGATTACTTTTATAGGATTTAAATTAGGTTTATTGACAGGTAGTGGTATGGCTTACGCGGGAGAATTAGTTTGCAACGATTTACAATTGCCCATGGAATTATTTTCATTGGTGCAACCGGTTGCTGAGAAAATGAATCTGTCTAATTACACGCCATTTCTCAAGCCTCGCACACGTGATTGGCATAAAGGATTATCGGGACATGTATTGGTAGTAGGTGGTGAATTAGGCTATTCTGGCGCGCCGCGTATGGCAGCAGAAGCGGCTTTACGGGTCGGTGCTGGTTTAGTGAGTGTTGCAACGCGTCCTGAAAATGCCATCACATTAAATAGCAATTGTCCGGAAATCATGTCTCATGGTGTGTTAACAGCGGATGAATTAGCTGTTTTGATTCAAAAAGCAAGTGTGATTATTTTAGGGCCAGGCTTATCACAAACGGAGTGGTCCAAGATAATGTATGAACAAGTGAGTAAACAACCTTGCCCATTGGTTGTTGATGCAGATGGTTTAAATGGGTTAGCGAAAACCAATGCCTACAATGAAAATTGGGTGTTAACGCCACATCCAGGAGAAGCAGCGCGTTTATTGGGTATTTCGGTAGAGAAAGTACAACAAGATAGATTAACTGCTGCAATAAAAATAAATAAACGTTATGGCGGCGTCTGTGTTTTAAAAGGTGCAGGCAGTTTAGTGGTGGCAGCGAATGCATTGCCGGCGCTTTGTGATAAAGGCAATCCTGGTATGGCAACAGCAGGTATGGGCGATGTATTAAGCGGTGTGATTGCTGGATTAATGGGTCAAGGCATACCGTTAGTAGACGCTGCAAAACTCGGCGTTTGCCTGCATGCTATGGCAGGTGATTTGGCGGCTAAAGAAGGTGAGCGTGGAATGGTTGCGACAGATTTAATGCCTTATTTGCGACGTTTAAGTAATTCGGTGTTGACACACGTATGAATTTATCCGAAACCGACATGCTTGCATTTGCAGCGCAATTTGCGGCAGAGGTGAATGCAGGCACGATTATTTTTTTATACGGCCCGCTTGGCGCAGGCAAAACGACTTTCACTAGAGGTTTTTTGCGTGGTCTTGGATGGAAATCAAAAGTGAAAAGTCCAACGTATACGTTAGTAGAGCCGTATGAGTTAGATAATAAAAAAATATTTCATTTTGATTTATACCGTGTAACGCATGTTGATGAATTAGAAGAAATGGGCATTCGGGATTATTTCACAGAAGACGCTATTTGTTTAATCGAATGGCCGGAGCGTGGAGGCTCATTATTGAAAGCACCGGATATTGCTTGTCATTTTGCATTTCATGATGAAGGCCGTGACGTGCGTATAGAAGCGTTGTCTCTGAAAGG
>Ga0207092_1001_pt1 | contig 188232 bp, 187 predicted proteins | sample Alteio_BWMinHeat_48_FD_153533 | JGI IMG/M metagenome (GOLD analysis project Ga0207092, IMG submission 153533) | Enriched cells from forest soil in Barre Woods Harvard Forest LTER site, Petersham, Massachusetts, United States -... | ecosystem: Environmental > Terrestrial > Soil > Temperate forest... | reverse complement strand
ATGGGTAAGCAAGTATTTGAGCGAACAAAACCACACGTTAACGTAGGCACGATAGGTCACGTGGATCACGGTAAGACGACGTTAACAGCGGCATTGGCGAGTATATTGGCCAAGAAATATGGTGGAGAAGCGAAAGCTTACGACCAGATTGATAATGCACCAGAAGAAAAAGCCCGTGGAATCACGATAGCAACATCACATGTGGAATACCAATCAGAGAAGAGACATTACGCACACGTGGATTGCCCCGGCCATGCAGACTATGTGAAGAACATGATCACAGGTGCAGCACAGATGGACGGAGCGATATTGGTGGTGTCAGCAGCAGACGGCCCCATGCCGCAAACCAGAGAGCATATCTTGTTGGCAAGACAGGTAGGCGTGCCCTACATTGTGGTTTATCTGAATAAGGCTGACATGGTTGATGATAAAGAATTACTGGAATTGGTTGAGATGGAAGTAAGAGACTTGCTGACTTACTATCAATTTCCTGGTGAAAAGACCCCGATTATTATTGGTAGTGCATTGAAAGCACTGGAAGGGGATGATAGTGAAATCGGTGTTCCATCCATCATGAAGCTGGTAGAAGCGCTGGATGATTATATTCCACTGCCAGAGCGTCCAATAGACAAGCCATTTTTGTTACCGATTGAAGACGTATTTTCCATATCGGGACGAGGCACTGTGGTAACAGGCCGAGTAGAGCGAGGAATCGTGAAGGTAGGTGAAGAGTTAGAGATAGTAGGTTTGAAGCCGACATTGAAGACAATTTGCACAGGCGTAGAAATGTTTCGCAAGTTGCTGGATCAAGGTCAGGCAGGGGATAACGTCGGTGTATTGTTACGTGGAACGAAGCGAGAAGAAGTTGAACGTGGACAAGTACTGGCAAAGCCGGGTAGTATAACGCCCCACACGAAGTTTGAAGCGGAAGTGTACGTATTATCTAAGGAAGAAGGCGGACGACATACGCCGTTTTTCAAAGGATACCGCCCACAGTTCTACTTTAGAACAACAGACGTGACGGGTGAATGTCAGTTACCAGAGGGAGTAGAGATGGTAATGCCAGGCGATAACATCAAGATGGTGATTACATTGATAGCCCCTGTGGCGATGGAAGAAGGTGTGCGATTTGCAATTCGCGAAGGTGGCCGTACGGTCGGTGCTGGTGTTGTCGCTAAAGTGATTGAGTAACCAAGTTTGGATAGTTAGGCCAGTAGCTCAATTGGCAGAGCGGCGGTCTCCAAAACCGCAGGTTGGGGGTTCGATTCCCTCCTGGCCTGAACCGATTGGATAAAGAAAAGAGAATAATTGCGTGAAATCAAAGGCTAATTTAATGGTTTTAAAAGCTGAGAATCAGGTAGAGACAGGACTGGACTGGCTTAAATGGCTGGTTGCGTTTGCATTATTGCTTGCCGGATTGATTGGTAATCATTACTATAGCGACGTTTCCATGTTAGTGCGTACTTTGATTTGGCTTGCCGTCCTGAGTTTTTCCGGATTAATTGCATCCACTACCCGTAAGGGCAGATGGGTGATGGATTTTTTTCGTGATTCACGAGCGGAGCTGCGGAAAGTTGTTTGGCCTACACGTGAAGAGACTTTGCAAACAACATTAGTGGTTGCAGCCATGGTAGTTATTCTAGCCCTGATTTTATGGGGTATGGATGGTATGTTGGTTTGGTCTATTGGCTGGTTGACAGGTCAACGAAGCTAAGCATTTGTAAAGATTAAGAGGAATTCTAAAGATGACAACAGATCAGACAATGCCAAAAAAGCGCTGGTATGTTGTGCACGCATACTCTGGTTATGAAAAGTTTGTGATGCAAGCTTTGCGTGAGCGTATACGTACGGAAAGTGTCGATGACAAATTTGGAGAGATACTGGTTCCCACCGAAGAAGTGGTTGAGTTGCGTGGTGGTCAGAAACGAAAGAGCGAGCGCAAATTTTTTCCTGGGTATGTGTTGGTTGAAATGGTGATGGATGAACAAACTTGGCATTTGGTAAGAGCCACACCAAAAGTATTAGGTTTTATTGGTGGCACTAGCGATAAACCAGCCCCGATTACGGCCAAGGAAGCTGAAACAATATTGCAGCGTATGCAAGATAGTACTGACAAGCCTAAACCAAAAGTATTATTTGAAGTAGGTGAAGTGGTACGCGTTATTGATGGTCCATTTGCTGACTTTAATGGCGCTGTTGAAGAAGTGAATTATGAAAAAAGCAGGTTAAGAGTGGCTGTTATGATTTTTGGCCGCTCAACTCCCGTCGAGTTGCAATTCGATCAGGTAGAAAAAGGTTGATTAGGTTGCACACTGCCATGCATTTAAGTATTTAACATGGCAGTGTGGGTTTTTTTTGTGTTTTGAGTTATCGGGGAGCCGAAAGGCGTTAATACCCAATTACAAGAGGTGAGTTATGGCAGCACCAAGATCCAAAAAGAAGGTAAAAGCACTCATTAAGTTGCAAATTACAGGCGGAGCCGCAAATCCAAGTCCGCCAGTTGGCCCTGCATTGGGTCAGCAAGGTGTCAATATTATGGAATTCTGTAAGGCGTTTAATGCGCAGACCCAGACACCGGAAAAACAAGGCAAGCCTTTGCCTGTGGTGATAACTGTTTATGAAGATAGAAGTTTTACTTTTATTACTAAAACGCCACCAGCATCTTATTTGATTAAAGAAGCATCGAAAGTACAAAAAGGCAGTAGTACACCGAATACCAATAAAGTCGGCAAGCTTACTCGTAAGCAGTTGGAAGAAATCGCCAAGATTAAAATGGGTGATTTAACAGCGGCTGATTTAGAGGCTGCTATGCGATGCATCGCAGGTAGTGCTCGTAGTATGGGTATAGATTCGGAGGGTGTATAAGATGCAAGCATTATCAAAACGAACACGCGCTATCAATCAATTAGTTACGCCGGGTAAAGTATATAGCACTAAAGATGCGTTTGAAGTGATTAAGCAAATTCCAAAAGCTAAATTCCGTGAAAGTGTGGATTTGGCTGTTAATCTTGGCGTGGATCCACGTAAATCCGATCAGGCTATTCGTGGTTCAATCTTGTTGCCTCATGGAACAGGACGAACCATCCGTATTGCTGTGATCACATCGCCAACACATGCAGAGGCTGCAAAGAAAGCGGGAGCAGATTTGGTTGGTCTTGAAGATGTTGCTGAGCAAATAAAAGCGGGCAATATTAATTTTGACGTATTACTCGCAACACCGGATGCCATGAGAGTGGTTGGTCAATTGGGTCAAATATTAGGCCCACGTGGTTTGATGCCTAATCCAAAAGATGGTACGGTCACCGCAGATATTGCTAATGCTGTCAAAAACGCTAAAATGGGCCAAGTTCGTTATCGTACAGATAAAGGTGGTATTATTCATTGTACGATTGGCAAGGTCGACTTTGAGCCATCAGCGCTTGCTGAAAATCTTCAAGCTGTATTGGGAGCGCTTAAAAAGGCTAAACCCAGTACCTCAAAAGGCAATTACTTTAAAAAGATTACATTATCAACAACCATGGGACCGGGTTTGTTACTCGATATTTCAGAATTGTTGTAGTAAACGTATTTGGCGCGGCTTTGCTAACCCCAATGCCCGTCAGAGACCGTAGGTGTACCGTTGTGAGACGGTTCTTAATCAGCGTGATTCACGTTAGCCTACGCAGACGGTGATACCAGGATGGGTGTTACTGTTTTTATTCAAATGGCAATGTACGACGTGGAGGTATGAAGTGGTATTAAAGTTGGAAGATAAAAAAACCATTGTTAATGAAGTTGCCGATGTTGCAAAGCAAGCTGTTTCTTTGATTGCTGCTGAATATAGCGGGCTCACCGTTTCTCAGTTAACTGGGCTTAGAAAAACGGCTCGTGAGTCAGGTGTTTATATGCGTGTCGTACGTAATACGTTGGCACGAAGAGCGCTAGAGGGAACGCAATTTGCTTGTATGCAAGATGAATTGGTAGGCCCGCTTGTACTCGCGTTTTCGACAGATCACCCGGGTGCAGCTGCGCGTATTTTTAAGGATTTTGTCAAAGACAATGAAAAGTTAAAGGTGAAGGCACTAGCACTGGATAATCAGCTGTTGCCAGCATCAGGCTTGAATACTTTGGCAAGTCTGCCAACGCGTGATGAAGGGATTGCTCAATTGATGTCAGTCATGAAAGCACCTATTACAAAGTTGGTGCAGACATTGGCAGAACCTCATGCAAAATTGGTTAGAACGATTGCAGCGATTCGCGATGCGAAACAACAAGCTGCGTAACGATTAAAATTTGTAACTATACTTAAGTTGGAGTGTTTAGAGATGGCTGTAAGCAAAGAAGATATTTTAGATGCAATTTCAAATATGAGCGTAATGGACGTTGTTGAGTTAATTAAGTCTATGGAAGATAAATTCGGTGTGTCTGCCGCCGCTGCTGTCGCTGCTGCTCCTGCTGCCGCCGCTGCTGTAGTAGAAGAAAAAACCGAGTTTAATGTTGTTTTAGCCGCTGCAGGTGATAACAAAATTAATGTTATTAAGGTAGTGCGTGAAGTGACAGGTCTTGGATTGAAGGAAGCAAAAGATCTTGTTGAAGCAGCACCAAAAGCAGTGAAAGAAGGTATTGCCAAGGCTGCAGCAGAAGAGATCAAGAAGAAGTTAACAGACGCAGGGGCTACAGTTGAGATTAAGTAACACGCCTCTCAATCTTTATATTTAGTTGTGTGTTTGTTATAGCCGGTGACTTGGCTTGTCGCCGGCTTTTAGCCATGTTTCATTTTGTAGTTGATCACGCAGAGGTATTCACACATGGGTTCAACCTACTCATACACTGAGAAAAAGCGGATTCGTAAAAATTTTGGCAAACTTCTAAGTGCTGTTGAAGTGCCTTCATTGCTTGCGATACAGATGGACTCTTACCGCAAGTTTTTAGAAGCGAATGGCGAATCAGATAAACTAGGTTCTAGTGGCTTGCATGGAGTGTTTTCATCCGTCTTTCCGATAACAAGTTTATCAGGGTACGCTGCATTAGAGTACGTGGATTATAGGTTGGGTGAACCTATCTTTGATGTTAAAGAATGTAAAATGCGTAGATTGACTTATGCTGCTCCTTTGCGTGTCAAATTACGTCTTGTTCATTATGATAGGGAAGCAGAAGCGGGTTCACGCGTCATTAAAGATGTGAAGGAACAAGAAGTTTACATGGGTGAAGTACCATTAATGACTGAGCATGGTACGTTTGTCATCAATGGTACGGAAAGAGTCGTTGTTTCACAGTTACATCGCTCACCTGGTGTGTTTTTTGAGCATGATAGAGGTAAGACACATTCTTCTGGTAAATTGTTGTTTTCTGCTCGCGTCATTCCTTATCGTGGTTCTTGGCTAGATTTTGAATTTGATCCAAAAGATTGCGTACATGCACGTATTGATAGGCGTCGTAAATTGCCAGTCAGTATTATTTTGCGTGCTTTAGGTATGTCAGTAGAAGAAATACTGACTAATTTCTTTGAAAATAATGTTTTTGATATTCATGATGGTAAATTTGTATTGCATCTTGTTTCTGAAAGATTGCGTGGTGAAATTGCGTCGTTTGAAGTAAAAAAAGCAGGAAAAACCATTATTGAAATGGGTAGGCGCATCACGGCACGTCATATTTCTCAGCTTGAAAAAGCAGGCATTAAGCAATTAGATGTTCCATCGGATTATATGCTAGGCAAAGTGTTGGCCAAAACGCTTATTCATCCTGAAACCGGTGAAGTTCTAGCAAATGCTAATGACATTATTACCGGCGACATTTTAAAATTGCTAATCGGATCGGGTATAAAGCGCGTTGAAACACTTTATATCAACGATATTGATCGTGGTCCTTATATCTCAGATACATTGCGCATAGATTCAACAACCAATGCTCAGGAAGCGCTAGTAGAAATTTATCGTATGATGCGTCCTGGTGAGCCACCAACAAAAGAAGCATCTGAAGCACTCTTTAAAAATTTATTTTTTACTCCTGAGCGTTATGATTTATCTGATGTTGGTCGCATGAAGTTAAATCGCCGTGTTGGTAGAACAGAAATTACGGGTCCTGGCGTATTATCCAAAGCAGATATCGTTGATGTATTAAAAACATTAATTCGAATTCGTAATGGTGAGGATGTTATAGACGATATTGATCATTTAGGTAATCGTCGTGTGCGTTGTGTGGGTGAAATGACTGAAAACCAATTCCGCATAGGGTTGGTGCGTGTAGAACGCGCAGTCAAAGATCGTTTGAGTTTGCCAGATATTGACGCCATCATGCCGCAAGATATTATTAATGCAAAACCAATCTCTGCTGCTATTAAAGAATTTTTCGGATCCAGTCAGCTCTCACAATTTATGGATCAGAATAATCCGTTGTCTGAAATTACGCATAAGCGTCGTGTTTCAGCATTAGGGCCGGGTGGTTTATCACGTGAACGAGCTGGATTTGAAGTTCGTGACGTGCATCCAACCCATTACGGTCGTGTCTGTCCAATTGAAACGCCAGAAGGTCCAAACATTGGCTTAATCAATTCGCTAGCTATTTATTCGCGTACGAATGAATACGGATTTTTGGAAACACCGTATCGAAAAGTGGTAAATCACAAGGTTACCGATGAAGTTATTTATTTGTCTGCGATTGAAGAAGGTGATTATGTCATCGCTCAGGCAAATGCTACGGTTGATGATAAAAGAAGATTAACAGATACATTGGTTCCAGTAAGACACCGCAATGAGTTTACTTTCTCTACTCCTGATCGAGTAGAGTTTATGGATGTCTCACCTAAGCAAATTGTTTCTGTTGCTGCTGCATTGATTCCCTTTCTTGAACATGATGACGCAAACCGCGCATTAATGGGATCGAACATGCAAAGACAAGCTGTGCCAACATTAAAGACTGAAAAGCCTTTAGTAGGTACGGGTATAGAGCATCTTGTTGCCAAAGATTCAGGTGTGACAGTCGTTGCTAAACGTGGTGGTATCGTTGACTATGTAGACGCTTCTCGTATTGTGGTTCGTGCGAATGATGATGAAGCAGAACCAGGTAGCACCGGTGTCGATATTTATGGTCTGACAAAATACACAAGAACTAATCAAGATACATGTATCAATCAGCGTCCATTGGTTGCTAAAGGTGATGTCATTGAAAAACATGATGTTTTAGGTGATGGTCAATCAACCGATACAGGTGAGCTGGCATTAGGACAAAATCTATTGGTAGCCTTTATGCCATGGAATGGATATAACTTCGAAGACTCTATTCTGATTTCTGAGCGAGTCGTTGAAGAAGATCGCTTCACTAGTATTCATATCGAAGAACTAACTTGTGTTGCTCGTGATACGAAATTAGGGCCAGAAGAAATTACAGCTGATATCCCTAATGTGAGTGAGAGTGCACTTTCCAAGTTAGACGAATGTGGCATTGTTTATATCGGTGCGGAAGTTAATTCTGGAGATATTTTAGTTGGTAAAGTGACACCTAAAGGTGAAACGCAACTGACACCAGAAGAAAAGTTATTACGGGCGATATTTGGTGAAAAAGCATCGGATGTAAAAGACACTTCATTGCGCGTTCCAACGGGCATGGAAGGTACAGTCATTGATGTTCAGGTTTTTACACGTGAAGGCGTTAAAAAAGATGCTCGTGTACAAGAAATTGAAAAAAATGAATTAGCCAAAGCTAAACAAGATCTCAGCGATGAAATGCGTATCAAAGAAAATGATGTGTATTCACGTATTGAAAAATTATTGCTGAATCGCACAGCTGAAGGTGGACCGGATAAACTGAAGAAAGGTTCTAAAATTACTAAAGCCTATCTTTCAGAAGTGCCGCGTGAAAAATGGTTTGAAATTCATCTTAAGGATGCAGATACCAGTAAGCAATTAGAGTCTGCTGCAAAACAAATCAAAACAATCAGACTGGATTTTGAAAAAGCGTTTGAAACTAAGCGTCAAAAAATCACTCAGAGTGATGATTTGGCACCTGGTGTTTTAAAGATTGTTAACGTTTATCTTGCAGTAAAACGACGTATTCAACCAGGCGATAAAATGGCAGGTAGACACGGTAATAAAGGTGTCGTTTCCATGATAGTTCCTGTTGAAGATATGCCATATCTTGCTGATGGTACACCGGTTGATATCGTATTGAATCCATTGGGCGTACCTTCTCGTATGAACGTTGGGCAGGTACTCGAAACTCATTTGGGTTGGGCGGCAAAAGAGTTAGGTCGCAAGGTTGGACAAATGCTGGATGCGCAGCAATCAGCACGCAACATTCGTACATTCTTGAACTCGATCTACAGTGTTGGCAACACCAAGGAAAGTTTGACTAGCTTGAATGACGATGAATTATTCGTATTAGCAAATAATTTACGTGATGGCGTGCCATTTGGAACACCGGTGTTTGATGGTGCAACAGAGGAAGAAATAAAAACGATGTTGCAGCTTGCTGATCTTCCGGAAACAGGCCAAGCCGTTTTGTGTGATGGTCGTAGCGGTATTCCATTCGATAGACCGGTTACTGTTGGTTATATGTACATGATGAAGTTAAACCATTTGGTTGACGATAAAATGCATGCACGATCGACGGGATCGTATAGTTTGGTTACACAGCAGCCATTGGGTGGTAAGGCTCAATTTGGTGGTCAACGATTTGGTGAAATGGAAGTGTGGGCACTTGAAGCATATGGTGCTGCTTATACATTACAAGAAATGTTGACGGTGAAGTCAGACGATGTGATGGGTCGTACCAAAATGTATAAGAACATTGTCGATAGTGAACACTATATGGAATCCAATATGCCTGAAGCATTTAATGTGCTGATTAAAGAAATTCGTTCATTGGCAATTAACATTGATTTTGATTGATACTGGGAGGATTTCGCATGCCTATGAAAGATTTAGTAAATCTGGTTAAAGAAAGCCGTGATATAACGTTTGATCACATTAAGATTGCGCTTGCATCGCCTGAAGAGATTCGCTCCTGGTCTTTTGGTGAAATAAGAAAACCGGAAACCATTAATTATCGTACATATAAACCGGAACGTGATGGTCTTTTTTGTGCGAAAATATTTGGTCCCACCAAGGATTATGAATGCTTGTGCGGTAAATATAAGCGCTTAAAACATCGTGGTGTTGTGTGTGAAAAATGTGGTGTGGAAGTAACAGTTGCACGCGTACGTCGTGAACGTATGGGTCATATTGAATTAGCAAGCCCAGTTGCACATATTTGGTTCCTTCGTTCATTGCCATCTCGTATTGGTTTAATGCTGGATATGACATTGCGCGATCTTGAACGGGTTCTTTATTTTGAAGCATTTGTTGTGATTGATGCAGGCATGACCCCGCTTAAAACGGGCCAGCTGTTATCTGAAGAAAATTACTATGAAGCGATTGACGAATACGGTGATGAATTTGAAGCGAGAATGGGTGCTGATGCTATTCAGACCTTATTAAGAGCCATTAACCTTGAAGTTGAAGTGCCACGTATTCGTGAAGAATTATTAAAGACAACATCAGAAGCCAAACTGAAAAAAATGTCCAAGCGTTTGAAGTTGATGGAGTCATTTTTATCATCTGGCAATAAACCAGAGTGGATGGTGTTAGAAGTATTACCCGTATTGCCACCTGATTTACGTCCACTCGTGCCATTAGATGGCGGACGTTTTGCAACATCCGATCTGAATGATCTGTATCGTCGCGTGATTAATCGTAATAATCGTTTGAAGCGACTTTTAGATCTTAACGCGCCCGATATTATTGTGCGCAATGAAAAACGTATGTTGCAAGAATCAGTAGATGCTTTGTTGGATAATGGTCGTCGCGGACGAGCCATTACAGGTTCAAACAAGCGACCGCTTAAATCATTAGCAGACATGATTAAGGGTAAACAAGGTCGATTCCGTCAGAATCTTTTGGGTAAACGAGTTGATTATTCTGGTCGTTCAGTCATTGTAGTCGGCCCGACATTGCGCTTACATCAATGCGGACTACCTAAGAAAATGGCATTGGAATTATTTAAACCGTTTATTTATAGCCGTTTGCAAATGCTAGGTTCTGCCTCAACGATTAAAGCAGCCAAGAAAATGGTTGAGCGTGAAGAACCTGAAGTATGGGACGTATTAGAAGAAGTGATACGTGAACATCCTGTTATGTTAAACCGTGCGCCAACATTGCATCGATTAGGTATTCAGGCATTTGAACCTGTTTTAATTGAAGGTAAAGCGATTCAGCTGCATCCTTTAGTTTGTACAGCTTATAATGCTGACTTCGACGGTGACCAAATGGCTGTTCACGTACCATTGTCGTTGGAATCTCAGCTGGAAGCACGTTCGTTGATGATGTCAACGAATAATGTTTTATCGCCAGCTAACGGTGAACCTGTCATTGTGCCTACGCAAGACGTTGTACTGGGTCTGTATTACTTAACACGTACACGTGTAAACGCACGTGGCGAGGGAATGATATTTGCGAATGTTGAGGAAGTGCATAGAGCGTATGAAAATGGGGTAGTTGATTTGCACGCGAAAGTTCGCGCGCGAATCAAGGAATACCCACGTGATGAAGCAACCAGTCAATACATTGAAAAAATTAGATTAGTTGAAACAACAGTAGGCCGTGCCATTTTATCTGAGTTGTTACCCAAAGGGTTATCATTTGACTTGGTTAATACAACCATGAATAAGAAAACACTGTCTGGCCTCATTGATTCTTCTTATAGACAAGTTGGATTGAAAGCGACGGTAATTTTTGCAGACCATTTAATGTATTGTGGTTTCCATTATGCAACACGATCAGGCTTATCTATTGGTGTAAATGATCTTGTTGTGCCTAAGAAAAAACCCGGCATTATCGATCAAGCAGAAGATGAAGTACGTAAAATTCAAGCTCAGTTTTCTTCCGGTTTGGTGACGCAAGGTGAACGGTACAACAAAGTTGTAGATATTTGGTCGCGTACTAATGATCTTGTTGCTCAAGCGATGATGGAAGAGCTTTCAGCTGAAACAGTAAAAGATAAAGAAGGTAATAAGGTTAAACAGGAATCATTTAACTCCATTTATATGATGGCAGATTCCGGCGCTAGAGGTTCTGCTGCTCAGATTAGACAGCTTGCTGGTATGCGTGGTTTGATGACCAAGCCTGATGGTACGATTATCGAAACGCCTATTACAGCTAACTTCCGTGAAGGTTTAAACGTATTACAATACTTTATTTCTACTCACGGTGCGCGTAAAGGTCTTGCTGATACGGCATTAAAAACAGCTAACTCCGGTTATTTAACCAGACGTTTGGTCGACGTTGCGCAAGATATCGTTATTACGGAAGAAGATTGTGGTACAACGATAGGCATCTTGGTTACACCGTTAATAGAAGGTGGTGATGTTGTAGAGCCTTTGCGTGAACGTGTATTGGGCCGTGTCACCGTACAAGATATTTATGATCCAAAATCAAACGACGTCATTATTCCGCAAGGAACGTTGTTGGATGAAAAATGGATTAAAAAAATAGAAGATGTCACGATTGATCAAGTATATGTTCGTACACCGATAGCATGTGAGTCGCGTTATGGTATTTGTGCTGCTTGTTACGGGCGCGATCTTGCACGTGGACATAAAGTGAATATTGGTGAGGCAGTCGGTGTGATTGCGGCGCAATCTATTGGTGAGCCTGGCACACAGTTAACCATGAGAACTTTCCACATCGGTGGTGCGGCATCACGTACAACCGCTGTTAATAATGTACAGGTTAAGTTTCCGGGTAAAACCAAGTTACATAACGTCAAAATCATTGAACGTGAAAACGGTAAATTTATTGTTGTCTCGCGTTCTGGTACGTTGGCTGTTCAAGATGATCATGGACGTGAACGTGAACGTTACAAACTTCCTTATGGTGCTGAGTTAAGCGTTAAAGATGGCTCAAAAGCAGAAGCAGGACAGATTGTTGCAAACTGGGATCCGCATAGCCATCCTGTTATCACAGAAGTGGCAGGACACATCAAATTTATTGATTTGATTGATAGTGTCACCATGAATCGTCAAACCGATGAGCTGACAGGGTTAACCAGTATCGTTGTTACCGATCAGAAGCAGCGTGGTTCTAGCGGTAAAGAACTGAAGCCTATGATTAAATTGGTTGATGATAAAGGCGAAGATATTTATTTAGCCGGTACACATTTAGTAGCGCAATACTTTTTGCCAGCAGATGCTATTGTTAACTTCGAAGATGGTGCCAAGGTGAAAGTCGGTGATGTGTTAGCACGTATCCCGCAGGAAGTTTCCAAGACACGAGATATTACCGGTGGTTTACCGCGTGTTGCCGACCTTTTCGAAGCGCGTCGTCCAAAAGATTCTGCTGTATTAGCGGAAATCTCAGGTGTGATTAGCTTTGGTAAGGAAACCAAAGGTAAGCGTCGACTTATGATTACAGCAACAACCGGTGATGTGCATGAAGAGCTGATACCTAAATGGCGTCACATTAATGTGTTTGAAGGCGAACACGTTGAAAGAGGTGAAACATTGGTTGAAGGTGCATTGAACCCGCACGATGTGTTGCGTTTGTTAGGTGTGAATGCATTGGCGAATTATCTGGTCAATGAGATTCAGGACGTGTATCGTCTGCAAGGCGTAAGAATTAACGATAAGCATATTGAAGTGATTATTCGTCAAATGTTGCGTAAAGTAATCGTTGCAAACCCAGGTGATACTGTTTACATCAAAGGCGAGCAGGTTGAAGCTAGCCAAATTCGTGAAGATAATCAACGTCTTAAGAAGGAAGGCAAGATAACAATACGTATTGAGCCTATGTTGTTAGGTATTACAAAGGCATCGCTCTCTACAGAGTCTTTTATTTCAGCGGCATCGTTCCAGGAGACAACACGTGTCTTAACGGAAGCGGCTGTTGGTGGAAAGACAGATGGATTGAGAGGTTTAAAGGAAAATGTGATCGTTGGGCGTTTAATTCCAGCGGGAACAGGATTGCCTTATCATCTGGATCGTCGGTCAGTTGCTAAAAATGGCCATGAGAAAGTTGAGCAGCGTGATGAAAAAGTAAAACAATAACCAATAAGTCCTTGACATCAAAGGTTATGCTTTCTTAGAATCGCGCCTCCCCTTGTGTGTTTAGATTTAGTTAGGGAGAGGGGGCGTGATTTTATTTATAAAGTGAAGTATTTGACTGAAATGAATTTTTTAACGGTTGGAAAGAGAGAATAGTAGATGCCAACGATTAATCAGCTAGTAAGAAGTGGAAGAGCACTAAAGACGAGTAAAACCAATGTGCCAGCGTTGAAGAAGTGTCCACAAAAGCGTGGGGTTTGTACGCGTGTTTATACGACTACGCCTAAAAAACCAAACTCAGCTTTACGTAAGGTTGCTCGTGTTCGTTTAACGAATGGTTATGAAGTGACGGCTTACATACCCGGTGAAGGCCATAATTTGCAAGAACACTCTGTTGTATCCATACGTGGTGGCCGTGTAAAAGATTTGCCAGGTGTTCGTTATCACATTGTTCGCGGTAGCTTAGATACAGCCGGTGTAGATGGTCGACGTCAAAGTCGTTCCAAGTATGGTGCGAAGAAACCTAAGCAATAATAGTTACAATTTTTAGTTTTGAATTTTTTGGGAATGGTGGGAGTTAGAAATGCCAAGAAGAAAAGCTGCAGTCAAACGTGAAGTTTTGCCAGATCCACTTTACAGTAGTGATGAGGTTGCAAAATTTATTAACGTGGTTATGCGTGCGGGCAAGAAATCGATTGCTGAAACAATTGTTTATAATGCGTTAGATATGCTGACCGATAAGCTCAAGAAAGAAAATAAGGATGAAGAAGACGGTGGTAAAGGTGGAAAGGGCGGTAAATCAGGCGGTAAATCAGGCGGTATGTCTGGCTCTAAAGGTAAAACCCATTCTCATTCGCAGGAAGAAGTATTAGATACCCTACATAAAGCATTAGGTAATGTTGCGCCAACCGTTGAAGTCAAATCTCGACGTGTCGGTGGCGCTACCTATCAAGTGCCTATTGAGGTGGCATCGGCTCGCGGACTTGCACTTGCAATGCGTTGGGTCGTTGATGCAGCTAAGACACGCCCTGAGAAAACAATGGCGCAAAGACTCGCAGCTGAATTACACGAAGCCTATTTGGGTCGTGGTGCATCTATAAAAACACGTGATGATGTTCATCGTATGGCTAAAGCAAACCAGGCATTTGCTCACTACCGTTGGTAAGATAGAGGTGATTTGTGGCTCGAGTAACACCAATTGAACGATATCGCAATATAGGCATTATGGCCCATATTGACGCAGGTAAGACAACAACAACAGAACGTATTCTTTTTTATACCGGTGTATCTCATAAGATTGGTGAGGTTCATGAAGGTACGGCAACCATGGACTGGATGGAGCAAGAACAAGAACGTGGTATCACTATCACTTCTGCTGCAACCACTTGTCATTGGTATGGAATGGGTAAGCAATTTCCTCAGCATCGCATTAACATTATTGATACGCCTGGTCACGTTGACTTTACCATTGAGGTCGAACGTTCTTTACGCGTATTAGATGGTGCATGTGCTGTGTTTTGTGCGGTCGGTGGTGTTGAGCCGCAGACAGAAACGGTATGGCGTCAAGCAACCCGTTATGGCGTACCAAGATTAGGGTTTGTTAATAAGATGGATAGAACAGGTGCCAACTTCCTTCGTGTGGTTGAGCAAGTGCGTACCAAGTTAGGTGCAAATCCTGTTGTTATTCAATTGCCAATTGGTGCAGAAGAACATTTTGAAGGTGTTGTTGATCTTATAAAAATGAAGGCAATTTATTGGGATGATTCTAATAAAGGTGTTTCATTTGAAGAGCGTGACATCGCGCAAGATATGGTGGAGCAAAGTAAAGAGTATCACGAGAAAATAGTAGAAGCGGCTGCTGAAGGTTCTGAAGAGTTGATGAATAAATACCTTGAGACCGGTGAGTTAACGCTTGAAGAAATTAAGAAAGGTTTGCGCGCACGTGTGCTGAGAAACGAAGTGATTCCTATGCTTTGTGGTTCTGCATTTAAGAACAAAGGCGTACAGGCTATGTTGGATGCTGTGGTTGAATATCTTCCTTCACCAGCGGATGTACCTGCTGTTAAAGGTCACTTAAATGATGCAGCTGAAACGGTTGCAGAAAGACATCCTAACGATGGAGAGCCATTTTCTGCTCTTGCGTTTAAGATTGCTACCGATCCTTATGTGGGTACGCTGACGTATTTTCGTGTTTACTCAGGTGTTTTGCGTTCAGGTGATACGGTATACAACCCCATTAAAGATAGAGAAGAGAGAATTGGCCGAATATTGCAAATGCATGCCAATGACAGAACTGAAATTAAAGAAGTATGTGCAGGTGATATCGCTGCTGCTGTTGGTCTAAAGAAGGTGACAACGGGTGATACCTTAACGGACGTTGATAAAGTTATTATTCTCGAAAAAATGGTATTCCCAGATCCTGTTATAGCGGTTGCTGTTGAACCAAAAACAAAAGCTGATCAGGAAAAAATGGGTATTGCGTTGGGTAAGCTTGCACAGGAAGATCCATCCTTCCGTGTTCATACCGACGAAGAATCTGGGCAAACTATTATTGAAGGGATGGGTGAGTTGCATCTCGAAATTATTGTTGATCGTATGAAGCGTGAATTTGGAGTCGATGCAAACGTAGGTAAGCCACAGGTTGCATATCGTGAAACGATTCGTACTAGCGTTGAGCAAGAAGGTAAATACGTTAGACAGTCAGGTGGTAAAGGTCAGTACGGTCATGTATGGATCAAGCTTGAGCCACAGGAAGCAGGTAAAGGTTATGAGTTTGAAAATGCGATTGTAGGCGGTGTTATTCCTCGTGAATTTATTCCTGCAGTTGACAAGGGTATTCGTGAGCAGTTGCAAAACGGTGTGCTTGCAGGTTACCCGGTTGTTGATGTGAAAGTAACATTGTTTGATGGTTCATATCATGATGTTGATTCTAATGAAATGGCATTTAAGATTGCGGGTTCTATGGCGTTCAAAGAAGCAGCGAAACGTGCAAAGCCAGTTATTTTAGAGCCTATTATGAAAGTTGAAGCGGTTACCCCTGAAGATTTTATGGGGGATGTAATGGGTGACCTTAACAGACGTCGTGGTATTTTACAGGGTATTGATGATTCTCCATCGGGCAAAATAATCCATGCTGAAGTGCCATTGTCAGAAATGTTTGGGTATGCAACTGACTTGAGATCTATGACTCAAGGTAGAGCGACTTACTCTATGGAGTTTGCAAAATATCTTGAAGTGCCAGCTAATATTGCTGAACAGATAGTTGATAAAAGTAAAAAGTAACACGCGTCATTGTAAATGTAATTTCTGGCTGTATGCCGGGATAGATTAAAAAGGTTAAATAAGAGAGGAAAGATAAAATGGGTAAGCAAGTATTTGAGCGAACAAAACCACACGTTAACGTAGGCACGATAGGTCACGTGGATCACGGTAAGACGACGTTAACAGCGGCATTGGCGAGTATATTGGCCAAGAAATATGGTGGAGAAGCGAAAGCTTACGACCAGATTGATAATGCACCAGAAGAAAAAGCCCGTGGAATCACGATAGCAACATCACATGTGGAATACCAATCAGAGAAGAGACATTACGCACACGTGGATTGCCCCGGCCATGCAGACTATGTGAAGAACATGATCACAGGTGCAGCACAGATGGACGGAGCGATATTGGTGGTGTCAGCAGCAGACGGCCCCATGCCGCAAACCAGAGAGCATATCTTGTTGGCAAGACAGGTAGGCGTGCCCTACATTGTGGTTTATCTGAATAAGGCTGACATGGTTGATGATAAAGAATTACTGGAATTGGTTGAGATGGAAGTAAGAGACTTGCTGACTTACTATCAATTTCCTGGTGAAAAGACCCCGATTATTATTGGTAGTGCATTGAAAGCACTGGAAGGGGATGATAGTGAAATCGGTGTTCCATCCATCATGAAGCTGGTAGAAGCGCTGGATGATTATATTCCACTGCCAGAGCGTCCAATAGACAAGCCATTTTTGTTACCGATTGAAGACGTATTTTCCATATCGGGACGAGGCACTGTGGTAACAGGCCGAGTAGAGCGAGGAATCGTGAAGGTAGGTGAAGAGTTAGAGATAGTAGGTTTGAAGCCGACATTGAAGACAATTTGCACAGGCGTAGAAATGTTTCGCAAGTTGCTGGATCAAGGTCAGGCAGGGGATAACGTCGGTGTATTGTTACGTGGAACGAAGCGAGAAGAAGTTGAACGTGGACAAGTACTGGCAAAGCCGGGTAGTATAACGCCCCACACGAAGTTTGAAGCGGAAGTGTACGTATTATCTAAGGAAGAAGGCGGACGACATACGCCGTTTTTCAAAGGATACCGCCCACAGTTCTACTTTAGAACAACAGACGTGACGGGTGAATGTCAGTTACCAGAGGGAGTAGAGATGGTAATGCCAGGCGATAACATCAAGATGGTGATTACATTGATAGCCCCTGTGGCGATGGAAGAAGGTGTGCGATTTGCAATTCGCGAAGGTGGCCGTACGGTCGGTGCTGGTGTTGTCGCTAAAGTGATTGAGTAATTAACTATGGCAATCGGAAGAAAGAGTCAGAGAATACGTATTCGGTTGAAATCTTTTGATCATCGATTGATAGATAAATCAACTAGAGAAATTGTTGAGACGGCAAAAAGAACAGGGGCTCAGGTTTGTGGTCCCATTCCGCTGCCTACTCGTATTGAGCGATACACAGTTTGTATTTCGCCCAATGCAGATAAAGATGCGCGTGATCAGTATGAGTTACGTACTCATAAGCGCATGGTTGATATTAATCGACCGACTGATAAGACTATTGATGCGTTGATGAAACTTGATCTTGCAGCGGGTGTAGATGTGCAAATCAGTGTGGACGCGGAAGGTTAATAGAGCTGTATTGCTACTCGTTTTTTAAGTTGAAGCGGGTGTGAGTATTTAGTTTGAGGCTATAAAAATGACAATAGGTTTAGTTGGAAAGAAATGCGGAATGACCCGAGTCTTTACAGACGATGGCGTGTCTATTCCTGTAACAGTGATTGAGGTTTTACCTAATCGAGTTACACAGATTAAAACAGTAGACAATGATGGCTATATAGCTATTCAAGTCGCAGCTGGTCGTGTACGCAAGCGTTCGCGAGTATCAAAAGCAGAAGCGGGACATTTTGCAAAGGCTGGAGTTGAGCCAAGCACTGAACTTCGCGAATTTTCTGTTAATGATCCAAAGGAAATTGATGGTATTACCGTTGGCTCAGAACTTAAAGTAGATCGTTTTACAGTTGGTCAATATGTTGATGTCATTGGCGTAAGCAAAGGTAAGGGATTTGCTGGTGTTGTTAAGCGGTATAACTTTCGTACCCAGGATGCATCACACGGTAATTCGTTGTCGCATCGTGCACCAGGATCTATAGGTCAAAGGCAGTCTCCTGGTAAGGTATTCAAGGGCAAGAAAATGTGCGGTCATATGGGTGATGTGAAGAAAACAATACTGTCACAAAGAATAGTCCGTATTGATACAGAAAGAAACCTTGTGCTGATTAGAGGCGCGGTACCGGGTGCAATTAATGCATTTGTCGTTATCCGTCAGGCAATTAAGAAGAGCGCGCGCGCGTGAGGAGAGGGCAGTGGAACTAACGTTATCGAATTCAAAAAACAAAGTGGAATTGGCAGATAGTATTTTTGCCTGTGATTTAAATGAGCCATTGATTCACCAGATTGTGACTGCTTATATGTCAGCTGGTAGAGCGGGCACAAAAGCACAAAAAACCCGAGCTGAGGTAAGGGGTGGCGGTATTAAACCTTTTAAACAAAAAGGTACTGGTAGAGCGCGTGCAGGTACTATTCGTAGTCCGCTTTGGCGAAAAGGTGGTATTGTGTTTGCCGCTAAGCCAAGGTCTTTTAAGCAAAAAGTAAACAAAAAAATGTATAAAGGTGCTTTGCGTTCAATTTTTTCTGAATTAATTCGTCAGGACAGATTGTTAGTGGTTGATTCTTTTAAAGTTGATGCACCCAAGACTAAGTCATTATTGAAAATAATGACTGATATGAAAATTGAAGGTAATGTGCTTATTGTTACAGATTCTGTTGAAGAAAATTTGTATTTATCCGCACGAAATTTACATCATGTTGATGTGTTAGATGCAGTTACAACGACAACTGATCCTGTATCGCTAGTGCGTGCAGATAAAGTTGTTATTACACAGGCTGCAATTAAAGAGATAGAGGGTTTGCTGAAATGAACCAGGAACGTCTTTTACAAGTAATATTATCACCACACGTATCGGAAAAAGCGACGATTGGTGTAGATAAACGAAATGAATATGTATTTCAAGTTATCGAAAATGCGACTAAACCAGAAGTGAAAGATGCTGTTGAGTATTTATTTAACGCTAAAGTGAAGACAGTTCGCATAATGAATGTAAGACCAAAAAAGAAATTGTTCAAGGGTATAGAAGGTAAGCGAAAAGGTTGGAAAAAAGCTTACGTTACCTTACAAGCGGATCAAAAGCTGGATATTATGGGAGCGCAATAAATAATAAAAAATAGCGTTCTCGAGTTGCTCTTGGCTGTTTTCGTATTATAATAGCGCGGTTTTATGGTATAGCTAATGCGTTTTTATCTAAGTGGTTGATTAGATAAGCGTAAAAGCCTAGTTTATTTATATTGGGGATATTATGGCAATTGTTAAGCATTCACCAACATCGCCAGGTACACGTTTTGCGATTAAGGTAGTTAATAAAGACCTGCATAAGGGCGAGCCACATGCTGCGCTACTTGTGAAAAAATCTAAAACTGGCGGTAGAAATAACCAGGGTAGAATCACCTGTAGACATATTGGTGGTGGGCATAAACAAAAATACCGTTTGGTTGATTTTAAGCGTGATAAAGATGGTATCACAGCAAAAGTAGAACGTTTGGAATATGATCCGAATAGAAGTGCATTTATAGCATTATTGCTGTATGCCGATGGTGAAAGACGATACATGATTGCTCCGCATGGACTGAAAACAGGTGATGAAGTTGCGTCAGGTCGTGATGTATCAATTAAAGCAGGTAATTGCTTACCATTAACTAATATCCCAGTTGGTTCAACGATACACTGTGTTGAATTGCAGCCAGGTGGCGGCGCCAAAATGGCGCGTAGTGCAGGCGCGTCAGTGCAGCTAATTGCTCGTGAAGGAGCTTATGCAACGCTTAGATTGCGTTCTGGCGAAATGCGTAAAGTGCATGCTGAATGCAAGGCAGTTGTTGGCGAAGTGAGCAACTCTGAGCATAATTTGCGCTCTTTAGGAAAAGCGGGTGCAAAGCGTCACAGAGGTGTTAGGCCGACAGTTAGAGGTACAGCTATGAATCCTATTGACCATCCACATGGTGGTGGTGAGGGAAGAACAAAAGGTGGACGTCATCCAGTTAGTCCTTGGGGTGTTCCAACTAAGGGTTATAAAACGCGACGCAATAAGCGTACTGCTAAATTCATCGTCCGTGAAGGTAACAAACAATAATTTTATAAGTTTAACGTATCGAATATGAGGTGTTAGCGTGCCACGTTCAATTAAAAAAGGACCATTTGTAGATAATCACCTTATTAATAAGGTAGAAAAAGCCGTTGCGACAAGTGACAAGCGACCCATTAAAACTTGGTCAAGAAGATCGATGATTGTTCCGGAAATGGTAGGTTTAACCATTGCAGTGCACAACGGAAGATTACACGTGCCTGTCTATGTGACTGAAAACATGGTCGGTTACAAGCTCGGTGAGTTTGCTCTTACGCGCACGTTTCGCGGCCATTCTGGCGACAGAAAAGCCAAGGGTGCAGAAGAAGCGGCTAAACCATCTGAGTAAGACCGATTATATAGAGGAATAAAGAATGCAAGTTGCAGCGAAACTTAAATTTACACGATTATCACCACAAAAATGTAGGCTTGTGTGTGATCAAGTTCGTGGTCTGCCGATTGAGCGCGCACTCGATGTATTAAAATTTAGTCGCAAAAGATCAGCAGCTGTTTTAAAGAAGGTTTTAGATTCAGCTATTGCTAATGCTGAGCATAATCATGGTGTAGATATTGATGAATTAAAAATCGCTCAAGTTTTTGCGGACCAAGGTCCGACATTTAAACGCATGCAGGCAAAAGCTAAAGGACGCGGTTCTCGAATATTGAAACCGACCTGTCATATTACAGTTGTTTTATCGGACGAGGAGTAAGAAATGGGTCAAAAAGTTAATCCAGTTGGCATACGTTTAGGTATTGTTAAAGACTGGGCATCCAGATGGTATTCGTCTGCAAAAGAATTTTCTGACACTTTATGTGCTGATATCAGAGTGAGAGAGTATCTTAAAAAAAGACTAGCTCAGGCTGGCATTAGTAGAATTCAGATTGATAGGCCAGCACGCAATGCAAGAGTGACAGTATACAGTGCAAGGCCAGGTGTGATTATTGGTAAAAGTGGTAAAGAAGTTGAAGCATTGCGAGATGAGATAAATAAAATTGTAAATGTTCCTGTTCACGTCACGATTGAAGAAGTTCGCAAACCTGAGCTAGATGCAAAATTGGTGGCTGAGTCTGTTGCGCAACAACTTGAAAGACGAATTATGTTTAGACGTGCGATGAAGCGTGCAGTTACGACAGCACTTCGTTCGGGCGCGTTGGGCATTAAAATCAGTGTTAGTGGACGTTTAGGCGGATCTGAGATTGCACGTACAGAATGGTATCGTGAAGGCCGCGTACCGTTGCAAACATTTCGTGCGGATATTGATTATGCACATGCTGAGGCGTTTACAACATACGGTGTAATTGGCGTAAAGGTGTGGATATTTAAGGGCGAGATTTTGGGAGATAAGGCTACTACCCAAGTTGAGAGCACTGAAAAATCAGGTAAGCAGGAGAAGTAATCCATGATGCAGCCAAAGCGTACGAAATATCGCAAGCAATTTAAGGGTCGCAATCGTGGAATTGCAACTCGAGGAACTAAAGTTAGCTATGGTGAATATGGCTTGAAAACATTGCAACATGGCCAGATTACCGCTAGGCAGTTAGAAGCCGCGCGTCGTGCTATGTCACGTCATATTAAGCGTGGTGGTAAAGTGTGGATCAGAATATTTCCAGATAAGCCTATTACCAAGAAACCATTAGAAGTAAGACAGGGATCAGGTAAGGGTAATGTTGAATATTGGGTAGCATTAGTGCAACCAGGTCGCATGATGTTTGAAATTGAAGGGGTGACAGAAGATTTAGCGCGTGAAGCCTTAAGCTTAGCGGCAGCTAAATTGCCAGTTAAAACAGCATTTGTAGCGCGGACGATAATGTAATGACAGCAGCAGAATTAAGAAGTAAGAGTACAGAAGAGCTTAATAAAGAATTGCTTGCCTTATTAAGGGAACAGTTTAATCTACGTATCCAAAAAGGGTCAGGGCAATCTCCTAAGTCACACTTGTTTAAGCAAGTAAGAGTAGCTATAGCTAGAATTAAAACGATTTTGAAAGAAAAAGGTTCATTAGCATGACGGAACAAGAAATAGCAGTTGATCAAGCTAACGCAGCACAACGAACAATAACGGGTAAAGTTATTAGCAATAAAATGCATAAAACCATTGTTGTTCAGATTGAGCGCAAAGTTAAACATCCATTGTATGGTAAGTATGTGCGTCGTTTTTCTAAAATGTATGCGCATGATGAAGAAAATACATGCCAAACAGGTGATGTTGTTACTATTCAACAAACTCGTCCAATTTCCAGGATGAAGTGTTGGAAGTTGGTGGAAATACTCAAAAGAGAAGAACAACAATAATTTGCTTTAAGTTGCTGAATATCTAGCAGTAATAATTGCGAAAAGATGTTGTATTTTAGCTTTTATTTTTATTTAAACATGATAGTATTGGCGGGCTCAAAAAAGGCTCGTGAATAGTGAAGTTTGGAGTTAAAGCATGATTCAGACGCAAACAATCCTCGATGTTGCTGATAACAGCGGTGCGCGTCGTGTGATGTGTATAAAGGTTTTAGGTGGCACGCGACGTCGGTATGCTGGAATCGGTGATGTTATTAAAGTTGCTGTTAAAGAAGCGATTCCACGAGGAAAAGTGAAAAAAGGTGAAGTCTTGAATGCTGTGATAGTCAGGACTAAAAAAGGTGTGCGAAGGTCAGATGGCTCATCCATTCGATTTGATGAAAATGCAGTCGTGCTTTTAAATGCGCAATTGCAACCGATTGGAACCCGCGTTTTCGGGCCTATTACAAGAGAGTTGCGCGGTGATAACTTTATGAAAATCATATCGTTAGCGCCTGAAGTGCTCTAGTTAGTATATTGAAGAGACTCGACTATGAATAAGATTAGAAAAGGCGATGAAGTAATTGTTATCACAGGAAAAGACAAGGGTAATAGAGGTGTTGTGTTATCTGTTTTAGAGTGTGGGCAAAAACTTCTGGTTGAAGGTATTAATCTTGCTAAGAAGCATGTTAAGGCTAATCCTAACTCAGGTGAGCGTGGCGGTATTGTCTCTAAAGCAATGCCCATACAACGTTCAAATGTAATGGTATATGACCAAACTACTCAAAAAGGTAGTCGAGTTGGTATACGAATTTTGAAAGATGGCCAACGTGCGCGATTTTTGAAGGCCAGTGATCAACTTGTGGAAGATAAACAGTGAAAGGTGTAGATATGCCAAGGTTGCTAGAATTATATCGTAAAGAGATAGTAGCTAAACTGAAAGAACAGTTTAATTACTCGTCGGTAATGCAAGTTCCACATATTGAGAAAATCACAATTAATATGGGTGTTGGAGAAGCGGCTGCTGATAAGAAGATTTTGATGAATGCGATTGGTGATTTAGAGAAAATTGCTGGGCAGAAAGTTGTGTCAACATTGTCACGCAAATCAATAGCTGGATTTAAAATCCGTGAAAATTGGCCAATTGGTTGTAAAGTTACTTTACGACGCGCAAAAATGTATGAATTTTTAGATAGATTGATCACGATTGCTTTACCACGTGTACGTGATTTCCGTGGAGTAAGTGCAAGGTCATTCGATGGTCGTGGAAATTATAGTTTGGGCATTAAAGAGCAAATCGTTTTTCCTGAAATTGAATACGATAAAATTGATGCTATTAGGGGTATGGATATTACAATTACTACCTCAGCTAAAACCAACAAAGAAGCATTTGCTCTTTTACGGGCATTTAATTTTCCCTTTAAAGAGAAAGAAGTGAGTTAAGGATATGGCAAAAAAATCAGTAAGAAGTCGTAATGAAAAACGTATTAAGCTTGTGAATCGCTTTCGTCCTCTGCGTGATAAATTAAGAGAAGATGTTAGTAATGTTCATTTAAGTGAAAAGGATAGGTGGGAAGCGATGCTGAAGTTACAAGCGCTTCCACGTGATTCCAGTCCTACGCGTAGACGCAACCGTTGCAAGCTCTGTGGTAGACCACGTGCTTACAATCGATTAACAGGTTTGTGCAGATTACACATGAGAGCAGCCACGATTAGTGGCATGGTTCCTGGAATGCATAAGGCAAGTTGGTAATATAGAAAAGACAGAGGTATTCAAATGTCATTACAAGATCCAGTTTCTGATATGCTTACATCTATTAGAAATGCCCAGATGATGGGAATTCAAAAAATTAGCATGCCGCATTCCAATTTGAAATGTGAAATTCTAAAAGTCTTGAGAGATGAAGGTTTTGTAGGTAGCTATGAAACACTTGAGTCAACTAATAACAAGAAAAAAATACAGGTTTCTTTGAAATATTATCAAGGTCGTCCTGTTATAGAAAAAATTGATCGCGTTAGTCGCCCTGCATTGCGAATTTATAGGGGTTATGATCAGCTTCCGCTTGTGCGCGGTGGTTTAGGAATTGCAATTGTTTCCACTCCTAAAGGAGTGATGTCGGATAAAACTGCTCGCGCTGAAAAAGTTGGCGGTGAAGTTTTATGCACGATTGAGTAGGAGTAGGTATGTCAACGTCAATGAATGTAACAAGATCAAGAGTTGGAAGAAAGGCAGTTGTAATACCTGCTAATGTAGAAGTAAAAATCAAGGACAAGCAATTAACAGCGAAGGGGCCTAAGGGTCAATTGTCTGTTTCTTTGCATCCTTATGTTCATGTAGCTGTGGAAACGAATCAGATCAGTGTTACTCCAAATGCTGAATCGGCAACGGTGATCACAGGTAAAAATATTAGGCTTTATAAGTCGATTGCGGGCACCATGCGTGCAAACATTAATAATGTTATTCACGGTGTGACTCATGGATTTGAATGTAAACTAACGCTTATTGGTGTAGGTTATCGTGCACAATCTAAAGGCAAGATTCTTTCTTTAAGCCTTGGATTCTCACATCCTACGGATTTCCATGTTCCGGAAGGCATTACAATTGAAACACCGACGCAAACTGAGATTATTATCAAAGGTTCTAATAAGGAATTGGTTGGTAAAGTAGGCGCTGAAATTAGAGCTATTCGTCCGCCAGAACCCTATAAAGGTAAAGGTGTACGCTACTTCGATGAAGTGATTGAGCTTAAAGAAACAAAGAAAAAATAACATATTGATTCATTGATAAATCAATATAACAAGGCCCGTAAGGGGATATTGTGTAGCAAGAGTGAAAATACGATCATTAGAGTGAGACAGTAATGAATAAACGATTATCAAGATTACGTAGAGCTAAACGTACTAGATTGAAGATTCGCGATTTAGAAATGACGCGTTTAACGGTATATAAAACGCCTAATCATATGTATGCGCAAGTCACTACTCCAGATGGTGCAAAAACATTGGTAGCTGCATCAACGCTGGATAAAGCATTACAAAAATCATTAAAGACTACTGGTAATGTAGATGCTGCTAAAGAAGTGGGTAAGTTGATTGCTAAAAAAGCACTTGAAGCTGGTATTACTACTGTGGCGTTTGATCGTGGTGGCTTTGCATATCATGGTCGTATTAAGGCTTTGGCTGATGCAGCAAGAGATGTTGGGCTACAATTTTAATGCATATAAGGTGAAGTTATGGCAAGTTTTGATCAAGATTCCAAAGGTGACGGTTACATAGATAGGTTTGTTTGTATTAACCGAACCTCTAGCACTGTAAAAGGTGGAAAAGTATTTAGTTTTACTGCTGTATCTGTAGCAGGTGATGGTAAAGGCCGTATTGGTATGGGCAGTGGTAAGTCTAAAGAAGTGCCTGCTGCTATTAAGAAAGCGAGTGAAAATGCTCGTAAAAATCTGCGTCATGTTGTCCTTAAAGGTGATACTTTGCATCATCCGGTTACCGCAAAATATGGAGCAACAACAGTGTTTATGAAACCTGCATCAGAAGGTACAGGTATCATTGCAGGTGGTGCGATGCGAGCTGTATTTGAAGTGCTTGGCATTAAAAATGTGCTTGCTAAAATCGGTGGTTCATCTAATCCGGTTAATGTGGTTAGAGCGACATTGAAGGCTTTATCAATTATTACTACACCAGACTACGTTGCTTCAAAGCGTGGTAAGTCAGTAGAAGAGCTGCTTGGATAATTTAATTATAAACTTATTGTTAGAGGTACTGTAAAGATGCATCTCAATACTTTACATCCAGCTCCTGGATCGAAGACAAAATCTAAACGATTAGGTCGTGGAATAGGCTCAGGCAAAGGCAAGACTTGTGGTCGTGGCCATAAGGGTCAAAGAGCAAGAGCGGGTGGATATCATAAAGTTGGTTTTGAAGGCGGCCAAATGCCTTTGCAACGTCGTATACCGAAATCTGGTTTCAAATCTAGACAGTCACTTCATAGAGATGAAGTTTATTTATCTGATTTAAATAATGTGAAAGCCAATGTAATTGATTTAACAGTACTTATCACATCTGGTCTTGTTAGATCTGATATGAAAGACGTGAAAATTATTGGATCAGGCGAAATAAACCGTGCGGTTACTATTCGTGGCTTATCTGTCACGAGTGGAGCTCGTAAGGCAATTGAAGCTGCAAAGGGAAAAGTTGAGGCGTAAATGACGGTTGGTAGCAGAAATATAAAAAGTGGAATGAATGGATTTGCAGACTTGAAATACCGTCTGCTTTTCGTTTTGCTTGCTATTATAGTATTTAGAATTGGTTCTTATATTCCTGTACCAGGCTTGAATCCACAGCGATTACAAGAATTATTTAATGGCCAACAAAATAATTTAGTTGGCTTATTTAATATGTTTTCTGGTGGTGCATTAATGCGTTTTAGTATTTTTGCATTAGGTATAATGCCTTATATTTCTGCATCTATTATTGTTCAGTTGCTCACAGTATTGTCACCCAATCTTGCAGAGTTGAGAAAAGAAGGTGAATCTGGCCAACGTAAAATTAATAAATACACTCGTTATGGTACGGTTTTTCTTTCCGCATTTCAGGCGATAGGCGTAACAAAAATGTTAGTTGCTAACGGTGTAGCGCTTTCGCCTAGCATATCATTTTACTTTACTACCACATTGACACTGGTAACAGGAACAATGTTTCTCATGTGGTTAGGTGAGCAAGTGACTGAGCGTGGAATTGGGAATGGTATATCTATGATTATTTTTGCGGGTATAGTAGCAGGTTTACCAGCTGCTCTTGGCCGCACACTGGAACAAGTGAGAGAAGGGCAATTACAAATTGTTGTATTATTGCTTGTTATTGCAGCTGTGTTTGCTGTTGTTGCATGTGTCGTTTACATAGAAAGAGCGCAGCGATGTATTACGATTAATTATGCGCGTCGTATGCAAGGTGGAAAAGTGTATTCAGCTCAAAGCTCACATTTGCCTTTAAAAATAAATATGGCTGGCGTGATACCACCTATTTTTGCATCAAGTCTTATTATGTTTCCGGCGAGTATTGCGCAATGGTTTAGCGGTACAAAAGGTATGGAATGGTTGAGTACGCTCAGTGTTTCATTACAGCAAGGCCAACCTTTGCACATGTTGTTATTTAGTGCCGGTATTATATTTTTCTGCTTTTTTTATACCGCTTTGGTGTTTAACCCCAAAGAAACAGCAGATAATTTGAAGAAATCAGGGGCATTTATTCCTGGAATACGACCAGGCGAACAAACAGCACGTTATATTGATAATGTTATGACTCGATTGACCTTAGTCGGTGCTATTTACGTTACTTTAGTTTGTTTGCTGCCAGAGTTTCTTATTTTAGCTTGGAATGTACCATTTTATTTTGGAGGTACGTCCTTGTTGATTATTGTAGTTGTAGTAATGGATTTTATGGCCCAGGTTCAGGCTCATATTATGTCGTTTCAATACGAGTCTTTATTAAAGAAGGCAAATTTACGAGGTGGCACAGGATTATCTCGTTGATTTAATTTTTTACAAGAGTTAGGGGTTGTTGATAATTTGCTAAAGAATAGGATTATCAACAAACCCTAGATAGTTATGTTTTGGGAGTGTTGATATGAAAGTGCGTGCCTCAGTTAAGAAGATTTGTCGTAACTGTAAAATAGTTAAGCGTGGGAGAAGAGTTAGAGTTATTTGCCCAACAGAACCCCGTCATAAGCAATCACAAGGTTCAAAAGGTTGATTTTTTTATAATTCAATATTAAACTCATGCGCTTTTTGTATATTTGTTTTAAAAATTAAGTAAGAAAGTTAGGAGTGATTCGATGGCTGCTCGTATTGCAGGCGTAATTATCCCCATGCAGAAGCATATTGTTATAGGGCTTACTGCTATTTATGGGGTTGGAAGAAATCGTGCAAAGGTTATGTGTGAATCAGCACGAATAGATCCAACTAAAAAAGTAAAAGATTTAACCGAAGGCGAACTGGAAGGTCTGCGTAGTGAAGTTGCAAAGGTTCGTGTAGAAGGTGATTTACGCCGTGAAGTTTCAATGAATATTAAGCGCTTGGTAGAACTGGGTACTTATCGCGGATCGCGTCATAAACGTGGATTACCAGCTCGTGGACAGCGCACTAAAACAAACGCACGTACACGTAAAGGTAAAAGAAAGAGCAAATAAAAGGTAGAAAAGTAAGATGGCAAATACACCAACACAAGAATCAATAGCAGATAAAAACGCTATTGCTGCCAAGGCGGCAGATGATACAGCTGATGATTCAGGATCAACGGGTTCATCAGGCGGGGCTGGAAAAGCTAAGGCGGCATCTGCTAAGACGGCTACAGCTCTGGGTAAGTCACGCAAGAAAGTGAAGCGACAAATTAGTGATGGTATCGCGCACGTATATTCGTCTTTTAACAATACGATAGTGACGATAACGGATGTCCAAGGTAATGCGGTTGCATGGACAAGTGCAGCAAATTGTGGATATCGCGGATCACGAAAGTCAACTCCCTATGCTGCAGGTGAAGCTGCACAAAAAGCTGGACAAGCGGTAGTTGATAATTATGGCATGAAGAATGTACAGGTACGAGTTAAGGGTCCAGGCCCTGGCAGAGAATCTGCAATTCGTGCACTTCATACAGTAGGGTTAAAAATCCTATCGATTACAGATGTAACTGGTATACCTTTTAATGGCTGCCGCGCTCCCAAGAAAAGACGCGTGTAACAGGAGATAATGAATGGCACGGTATTTAGGTCCTCGATGCAAACTTTCCCGACGGGAAAAAATGGATCTTTCACTTACAAGTGGTGTTAGACCATTAGATTCAAAATGTAAATTAGATACTGCACCTGGTCAGCATGGTGCTAGACGCGGTAGAGAAACTGAGCATGGCGTTCAATTGCGTGAAAAACAGAAAGTTAGAAGAATATATGGCATTCTGGAACGACAATTTGAAAATTATTTCAAGAAAGCGACACGTTTAAAAGGTTCTACAGGTGAAAACTTGTTAAAACTACTTGAACGTAGACTGGATAATGTAGTTTATAGAATGGGTTTTGGTTCTACACGTGCTGAGGCAAGACAATTAGTCAGTCATCGCAGTATTTTGGTGAATGGCAATGTTGTTAATATACCGTCTTACTTATTGTCACCAGGCGATATCGTTAGTATTCGTGAAGGTGCTAAGACTCAGCTTCGCATTCAATCCTCATTAACGTTAGCTCAGTCTAGGCCGAGCTGTGATTGGTTAGAGATTGACACAGCAGCTTTTACTGGTACATTCAAGTCTGCGCCTGATAGGGATCGCTTACCGCCAGACATTAATGAACAATTAATTGTTGAACTTTACTCTAAATAAGTTATTTCTGGGATAGAGAGGTTGTTACATGCAAAATAATCCATCTGATTTTTTAACACCTCGTGAAATCGCTGTCGAGATGGTTTCACCATTTCGTGCAAAGATTACGCTAGAACCTTTTGTGCGTGGTTTCGGGCATACTTTGGGCAACACATTGCGCAGGATATTGTTATCTTCAATGCCAGGTGCTGCAATCGTTGAAGCAACGATTGAAGGTGTGCTAGATGAATATGAAGCGATATCGGGCGTTCAAGAAGATGTTGTAGAAATCTTGTTAAACCTTAAAGGTGTTGCTATTAGAATGCTTGGTCGACAAGAAGTTACATTGAAGCTTATAAAATCAGGCGCTGGTCCCGTAACGGCTGGTGATATTGAAACAGAACACGATGTAGAAGTTGTTAATCCCAATCATGTGATTGCCCACTTAAATGATAGTGGTTCACTTAACATGACATTAAAAGTTATGTTAGGTAGAGGTTATCAGCCTGCTGCTGGACGTACACGTAAAACAGAAGGTAAAACAGTTATTGGTGCATTGCATCTAGATGCTAGTTTTAGTCCAGTGCGTCGTGTTGCATACACGGTTGAAAACGCACGTGTTGAGCAACATACAGATCTTGATAAATTGGTTATTGACCTTGAAACAAATGGTACATTGGATCCAGAAGAAGCTATTCGCCGTTCTGCAACGATATTGCAGCAACAGTTAGCAGCGTTTGTTGATTTGCAGTCTGCACCATTGGTTCATGAAAAAGCGTCTCGTGAAGATTCTGTTAATCCTATTTTTCATCGTCCCGTAGATGATTTGGAATTAACTGTTAGATCAGCAAACTGTTTGAAAGCTGAAAATATTTTCTTTATTGGCGATTTGGTTCAACGTACTGAATCAGATTTATTAAAAACACCTAATCTGGGTAAAAAATCGCTTACTGAGATTAAAAGTGTTCTAGCTGCTCATAGTTTAGCATTAGGAACAAAAATTGAAGGATGGCGTGCGCCGGCTTCAGCTCATGAAAAAGATGAGGGAAAGTAAATCACTATTTTTTTCACTCGTTATTTTGCTTGCAGAGAAAGTGAGTATGAGTGAAAAAGTTTTTTTAGCATTAATTTAAAAGGGTTTTTAGTCATGCGTCATCGTAATAGTGGTCGACAATTAAGTCGTACAAGCAGCCATCGTAAGGCAATGTTTAAAAATATGATGGTTTCTTTAATCCGTCATGAAATGATTAAGACAACTGTGCCAAAAGCTAAAGAATTAAGAAGATTTATAGAGCCGCTTATCACATTAGCTAAAGAAGATACATTGCATACTCGTAGACTGGCTTATGCTCGTTTACGTGATCGTGATATGGTGACTAAGCTTTTTAATGAAATCGCACCTTTTTTTAAAGCACGCGCTGGTGGTTATACTCGTATTTTGAAATACAATTTTCGTAAAGGTGATAATGCACCTATGGCTATTGTTGAGCTAGTAGGAAGGCAGGAAGAAAGTACAGCGGCTTAAGGTTTGTAGGTAATTTTGGAGTCTTATCAATGTATGCAGTAATAATAAGTGGCGGTAAACAATACCGTGTTCAAGAGGGTGATACCCTTAAATTAGAATCGTTACCACAAGAAGTTGGCTCCGAAGTTAACTTTGATCAAGTTTTAATGGTAGGCGAAGGTGAAAAGATTACACTAGGCCGTCCCTATTTGGATAGTTGTAAAGTATCTGCGACAGTTCTTTCTCAAGGTCGTGGTAAAAAGATAGAAATCGTCAAGTTTCATAGACGTAAGCACCATGAAAAATGGCAAGGTCATAGACAGAATTATACTGAAGTAAAAATCACGCAAATAGTTGCGTAGTAGAGGATAGCAATGGCACATAAAAAAGCAGGTGGTAGTACTCGCAATGGTCGCGATTCCAACCCTAAATACCTTGGAATTAAACGCTATGGTGGTCAGGTAGTAAATGCAGGTGAGATTATTGTTCGTCAGCGTGGTACTAAGTTTCATCCGGGTATGCACGTCGGTGTAGGTAAAGATCACACTCTTTATGCTTTAAAATCAGGTCGTGTAGTATTTGCAGTAAAAGGCGCATTACGTAAACGCTGTGTTAGCATTGCTCCAATTGAGCCAGTTGAAGCGGCTTAATTTATTTCTAAAATTTTAATTGTAAAAGCCTCGGATTGATCGAGGCTTTTTTATTTGTACAGATAAGAATGTAGGTTGGGTTAGGCGTTTTTTGCCGTAACCCAACAATAAATGATGTTGGGTTACGCAAAGAACGCTAACCCAACCTACATTCTTTTATAACATCCAATAATTAATAAATGTGATGACCATGAAATTTGTTGATGAAGCGAAAATTTATGTAGAAGCAGGTAAAGGCGGAAACGGTGCTTGCAGTTTTTTACGCCTAAAGTTTGTGCCATTTGGTGGCCCTGATGGTGGAAATGGTGGGGATGGCGGCAGCGTGTATTTATCTGCTGATGAGAGTATTAACACCTTAGTCGATTATCGCTACATGCGTACTCACAAGGCAGAAAACGGTGAAAAAGGTGGCGGTAGAGATTGTACTGGTAAAAGTGGTCAGGATTTAATTTTACGTGTTCCGGTAGGAACTATCGTTTATGACGATGATACCGATGAAGTCATTGCCGATTTAGCCGAATCAGGGCAATTAGCTTGTGTTGCCAAAGGTGGTAGGCACGGTGTGGGTAATGCTCGCTTTAAAAGCAGTGTTAATCGTGCGCCACGTCGAACGATTCCAGGCCAGGAAGGTGATAAGCGTAATCTTAGATTAGAGTTAAAAGTATTAGCCGATGTGGGATTGGTAGGCATGCCCAATGCAGGCAAATCCACGTTGATCAGTGCCATGTCTGCAGCACGACCTAAAGTCGCTGATTATCCTTTTACCACTTTGTTTCCTTATCTAGGTGTAGTGAGTGTTTCCAATTTTCGTAGTTTTGTTGTCGCAGATTTGCCCGGATTAATTGAAGGTGCGGCAGAAGGTGCTGGGCTTGGGGTTAGGTTTTTAAAACATGTTGCACGAACTCGCTTATTGTTTCATGTGGTTGATGTTGCGCCTATGGATGGCAGCGATCCTGTTAAAAATGTGCAAGATATCAGTCTTGAATTAGAAAAATACGGCCATGATTTACTGAGTAAAGAGCGTTGGCTGGTATTGAATAAAATAGATGTATTGGCACCGGATGAAATTGAGAAACGTTGTCAGGATATTGTAGAACGTCTAGGCTGGCAGGGGCGTGTCTTTATTATTTCGGGTTTGGCCAAACAAGGTTTAGATCAATTGACCAGTGCGGCCATGGCATATTTGGAAAGAGGTGAAGACGAGTAAATGTGTAGGTTGGGTTAGGCGTTTTTTGCCGTAACCCAACATCATTTATTGTTGGGTTACGTAAGAGTGCTAACCCAACAAACGTTAAGCCGCTTTATCACTCATTTTCTTAATATGCTGAGTGAGTCTGCTTTTATGACGTGCGGCTTTATTCTTGTGAATAATACCTTTATTTACCATACGATCTATAACAGGGGTTGCTTCTTTAATAGAGGCTAACGCTGTTTCCTGGTTTCCACCGGCAATCGCTGCGGTGACTTTCTTGATGTAGGTTCTTAGCATGGAACGCATGCTGGCGTTCAGTTTACGATGCTTTTCTGACTGACGAACGCGCTTTTTTGCTTGCTTTGAATTAGCCAAGGGTCTTCTCCAAAATCTTGTATTTACAGGGATGTTTCAAAAAGAGTGCGTAATATGCCCGCTTTTATGGGGGTTGTCAATTTGTTTGTCCTCGTAGTTGCATTCTTGCAAAATGTATAGTATTTTACCAAAATTGTAAATTACAACCAAAATATACCGAGGGGTTGCCGTGATTAATAGACTTAATGAATCAGATCAAAACGACAGTATGCATATTGAATCTACGTTTGCACAAAATGGGACAGATTTTTTTATTCATATGAGCTTTGCTAGTCTAGATAGTGCTATATCCTTATTTAAGAGAATGAAGGATGAATGGCATTTGCCCGTTACTCTTTACGGAAACCGAATTGTAATTGCATCTGTCAAAGATGATTATAAATCGGTAGGAACTTATACTTCCATTTGCTTTCGCGAACTAAGCTATGGGATTCATTTTTTAACTGTAGAAGATGCTAAACAGTTTTATGAATTTATACCATCGATTTGTAAGACAGAAATGCGGTTTAACAACACCCCATATATTTATCTTAATTATAATTTTTTTAAGTATTCTTTAGAAACAAGACTTATTGAAACAAAAAATAAAGAAAATATTATTTTTTCTTTATTAACATTATCTCAGTTGATAACGAGCAGTCCACTACCAAAAGACGTTATTCAGATGATTAAATTAATTTTTGTGATGATTAGTCCGAAAACTAATATACAAACACCAATTAAATTTAATAAACATTTTTTATGTAACACTCAGTCTATTCCTTTTCCAAAAGAAATAAATGAAATGGAAAATCAATCATTAGAAATAAAAACATTTGATTCCGTTTCATATCCAGAGATTGATATATCTTATAAGTATGAAAGCATGAATAGTCTTCCTAAACGACGAGCTATGTTTAGTGTCATTGATTCTGGTAATGTTAACGTAGTAAAAAATTCTATTAATAAACCAAAAGAAGTTATTATTGAATCTTGTTACAGCCAAGATGCTGCAATGCGTTTTTATGAGCACCATAACATTAAACCGCTAGTGACGATTTTTGCAAATGGTTTTACATCAGGTGGTGCAGGGTTATGCAAAAGACCTCCACAAGAAGAAAGTATATTAGCCATATCCAACGCGCCTTACGCCATGCCTAAAGATTTAGGCGATGGTTTGGTGAAAAGTTTTGGCGGTCTATATTTGATTTCCAATGCAGAAATAATGATAGATGAAAAAGTAACACCAGTTGATTTTGTTTTTGTCGCGCTTCCTAATTTTGGACAACCAATTTTAAGTCTTAATACGCCATGCGAAAAAAATTATTTTCATCGATATAGTTATTTGAGACATGTTACATCCTTAATGATAATGCAATTTCAATTAGCAAAATTAAATAATAATGTATTGATTACGGGTAGACATGGTTGCGGTATTTTTCAAAATAAGGACGAAGATATTTCTGCTATCATCCATGCGATTAATCGTATGCCTCAGTTTGAAATGGTCCAAGTTATTTTTGCTTTAGGGAGAAATTTTATACCAGAAAATCAAAATCGATGCACACATGAGATTTATAAAAATCCTTTACAGAATATAGTCGGTGAAGTGTATGAATGTATTGATGATATTGGACAATGCACAAAACTTGAATTAGATAAGATTTCTGAAGATATTAAGAAGCAATACATTTTTGGAATGAGAAATGACATTATTGAAATTATGCAAGATATTGACTTGATAGAAGAGTATTTGAATAATGGTTTTTTAACAAAAATGCATAGTTTTACATTATTTTCCTCAGTAGAACAGTCAGAAAAAAGAAAATGGGTAAGAGAAATGAAGATACGCTGTCTTGAGCATTTGAAGAAATATATCACAACAAATAAATATGATCGTGAATCGTTTAATGCCTCGGTAGTAGAATGTTGGAAGATGCTTCCTGTTTCAGTCTTGAACTGTGATTTGAGAGACATAAAATGTCAGACTATTTTTGACATTATTAATCTCGATAGAGATGGTGAGATGTTAGAATCAGAAACGAAGACAGCAACAATGATAGAAAATCTATTTCTTAATCATTTTAAACCAACGTTATCATCAAAATAATATAAAGAAATGGTAAATTAATACAAAGAGAAATCACCATGCTAAATAGACCCAATGAACCAGACCACGATGTTGATTTTCATCTTGAATATACGCTTGCAAAAAATAAGACTGATTTTTTCTTGCATATGAGTTTTACTAATATCGATACGGCTAAATACTTGTTTGTGCGAATGAAGGACGAATGGCATTTGCCTGTTGCCCTATATGGAAATCGAATTGTGGTTGCGCCTGCTAGGAAAGGTCATCAATATACTGGGACTTATACTTCTCTTCATCAAGATGTTCATCAGAGAGTAGAGTATGCATGCGTTCGTTTTACATGCAGAGATCACTCAAGGAAATTTTATCAATTTATATTTAAAGATGATATCAAATCAGCCTCGGATGACATCAGAATAGTGTTTAAAAATGAAATGTTAATAACGTATTTGGATAGTGATCGCATTTATTATCCAAAAAATTCTTTTTTTCATCCCTATCATTCTTTAGAAACACGGATTATAGAAACAAAAAATGTGGAAAGCATTATATTTTCTTTTTTTGTTTTGACTCAGTTGTTAATGATCACTTCATTACCAAAAGACGTTATTCACACCATCAGGTTATTATTTTTCCTGATGAGTTCGTCATTTGATTTTCAAAAACGAATAGAAATAAACAATCGATTTTCACTAGGCGCTCAATCTATCCCGCTTCCTCATATGCATAATAATGTTAATGCACTGGAACTTAAAACCCTTAATTCAGTTTCATATCCTGATATTGATATATCTGAGCAATATAAAAATAAGCAAGCATTATCCAAACCGTCAGTTATGTTTAGCAATATTGATTCCACAGGTTTTGATACGGCGATCAATCCGTTTGATAAACCAAAAAAAATGATCATTCAATCTTGTTCTAGCCAGGCTGCCGCCAAGCATTATTACGAGCAGCATAACGTTAAGCCTTTGATATCGGTTATTGAAAATCATTCTGACGATATATTAACGCTATCTAATGCGCCTTACGCCATGCCTAAAGATATAGGTAGTGGTTTAGTTGAAAGTTTTGGTGGGCTTTATGTGATTTCCCATGCAGAAATCAAGCTAGATGAAAAAATCACACCAGTTGATTTTGTTTTCGTCGCTATACCTCATTTAGCGAGTGGTTATTTAAGATATGTAACTACGTTAATGATAATGCAATTTCAATTAGCAGTATTAAATAATAATGTGTTGATATTGAGTAGGCATGATCAAGATGAAAACATGGCTGCTATCATACACGCTGTTAATCGCATGCCAGAATTTAATGCGGTTCAAGTGATTTTTGCTTTACAAGATAATGCTATGCAAGACGTGTATGAATATCCCTCAGAAGATATTATAAAAGAAGTTGATAAATGCATAAACCGCATTCGATTGGATACTGATCTTAAACTCGATAAACTTTCTGATGATCTTAGAGGGCGATATATTCATGGAAAGAAAATGGTAGATCATGAAATCATAACAGATATTGATTTAATGGTAGATGACTTAAATAATGGTTTCATTGAGCGTTTGTATTATTTTACTTTGTTCGCCACTGATTCGGAATCTGAAACAAGTGAACGCATTAAAAAAATGCATATAACCTGTCTTAATTATTTAAAAGAATGCGTTATAGAGTTTTCGTATGCTAGGAAAACCTTAGATGAAGCAATAACCTTTTGGGAAAAAACGCCTGCTTCTGATTTGAAGCTGGATTTCCCTGGCATGCATAACCTTACGCTTTACGACATTATTTGTCTTAATCCAAAGGGTAAAAAAACAAAACCTAGAACAACGAGGACGGCGATTATGCTTGATAAATTTGAAGCTAAACATAAACCTTGTCTTGGATTGGGGTTTAATTTTTAGTATATAAAGAGGAGTGCCATGCTTAATAATCGACTTGATGAATCAACCTCAAATAATTTGTTTTACCTAGAATGTTCGATTGGAAAAAGTAAGAAAGACATTTTTCTTCATCTCAGTTTTGCCAGTTTTGATACGGCTAACAAGCTTTTTAAGCAAATGAAGGATAAATGTCACTTGCCGGTTGCTATTTACGGTAATCGAATAGTGGTTTTTCCTGGATCATACCATGCTGGCGGTGTTTATTGTGGTGATCGTGGGGATGTAGGAATTGCTTTTTTAAGCCCTGAATATGCACATAAATTTTTTGAATTTGCAAAACTATCTATGAGTCAATATGACAACTTTGAAAGATCTGATTTTCTAGGCCATCGTGCTGTTCAAGTTAGCAATATAGATTCGTTGAAACTAAATTATTCTTTTGAAAAAAGAATAGTTCAAACAGAAAACGTGAATCATGCTGTATTCTCACTCTTTTTTTTATCGCAAGTCACAATGACCACTCCGTTAAACAAGGATATTATTGGCCTCATTAAATCGATGTTTGTTCTGTTGGATATGTCACCGGATTTGCAAAAACAGATAGCATTAAGCAGGCAATTTTTATTTTATACTCAATCTCCTCCGTTTTCTAAGGAAAATAAATGTATTGGAAATCCATCTTTGGAAATTAAAACGGTAGAGTCTGTTTGTTGTCCTGATATCGATATTTCTTATAAATATAAAAATACAATGGGCTTTCCTAAGCCGCATGTTACGTTCGATACTTTTGGTTTTATTATCCGGGATAGATGGCAGTATGATGAAGCAAAAAAAATCATCATTCAGTCTTGTTCTAGTAAGTATGCTGCGATGTATTTCTATCAAGAAAATAATATTAAACCACTAGTGACTATTTTTACAGATGGATTTGCATCAGGTGGTTTAACATTGAATGGCATATTAGCGGCATCCAATGCACCTTATGCCATGCCTAAAGATTTGGGCGAAGGTTTAGTTCAAGACTTTGGTGGTATTTATCTTATTTCCAACGCAGAAATTAAGGTAGATGATAAAATAACGCCAGTGAATTTTGCCTTCATTGCCCTGCCCAATTTAGATCAATCATGTGAAGCAGATTATTTTGATGGGCATAGTTATTTAAGACATGTCACGACGTTAATGATTATGCAATTTCAATTAGCAAAAATACATAATACGGTCTTGATAATCGATAGAGAAGGCTTTGACGCATTTGATAATACTGATGAAGATATTGCCGCTATCATTCATGCGGTTAACAATATGCCGGAATTTAGATCGGTACAAGTTATTATTGCATTAGGAGGCGGGATAAAAGATATTTACGAAAACCCTTTGAAGGATAGGGTAAATGAAGTTGAGGAATGTATTACATTTATTCGATGTGCGACACAATTAGATTTGAATTCTCTTTCTCGTGATCTTAAGAAACGATATATCCGTGGTATGGAAATAGCTAACAGCGAACTTATGAAGGATATCAATTTGATTATCAAATATCTGAAAGAGAATATTCTTACTCGCTCATCTAATCCTAATTTGTTTTTTTCAGAAGAAGAAGTGGGAAAACGAAAACTGATTAATGAAATGAAAATAGATTGCTTTGAGTATTTGAAAGAACAGGTGAAAGAAAGATTTGATAAACAGTTAAAGGATGTAATCTGGGATGGGTTACACACATTAGCTTGTAATGTCTTGAAGCCTTTTTATCAGAAGCATTTGCGCGAGGTGGGTCATGGTGATTTAATGCTATACGGGATTATTTGCTCATATCTTGAGGGTGAAATGAAGGTGGAGACCAAGATTAGGGAATTCATGAAAAAATGTAGCCGCCAAACAGCACCGAAAATAGTTAAGGCAGGTTTCAATAATAATAGGTCATAATTTTAATCTTGATTTTAGATTGAATTTTAGATTTTAGTATATAACGAGGAGTGCTCATGCTTAATAATCGACTTGATGAATCAACCTCAAATAATTTGTTTTATGTAGAATGTTCTATTGGGAAAAGTGAGAAACACGTTTTTATTCATATGAGTTTTGCCAGTATCGATACGGCTAACAGGCTTTTTAAGAAAATGAAGGATGAATGGCAGTTGCAGGTTGCTATTTATGGTAATCGAATAGTGGTTTTTCCTAGTATACCTATGGACAGAGGTATTAATTGCGATTTTTTCAGAAATATATTAATTAATTTTTCAGCCAATGAACATGCACAAGAGTTTCTTGAATTTGCAATGCCAACTATCAATTATCATTACTGCTTGAAGAAAATACCAGTGATGGTGCGAACGGATAATTATATTTATATTGGTAAAATAGACTCGTTGATATCAGATTTTTCTTTTGAAAAAAGAATAGCGCAAACAGAAAATGTGAATCATGCTGTATTATCACTCTTTTTGTTGTCGCAAGCCTTAATGACGACTCCGTTAAACAACGATATTGTTGGTATTATTAAAGCAATGTTTGTTCTGTTGGATATGTCGCCAGATTTAAAAAAACAAATTGAATTAAGCAGGCAATTTTTATTTTACACGCAGTCTCCTCCGTTTTTTAAGAAAGATAACTGTATAGGAAATACATTTTTAGAAATAACAACTCCAGATATTGTTTGTTATCCCGATATCGATATTTCTTGCAAACATAAAAATACAATGGGCTTTCCTAAACCGCATGTTACGTTCGATACCTTTGGCTTAATTAAGTGGAAAAAATGGCAGTATGATGAAACAAAAGAAATCATCATCCAATCTTGTTCTAGTCATTACGCTGCAATGCATTATTATCAGAAAAATAATGTTAAGCCGTTAGTGTCTATTTTCACAGATGGATTTACATCCGGTGGTTTAACATTGAATGGCATATTAGCGGCATCCAATGCACCTTACGCCATGCCTAAAGATTTGGGCGATGGTTTAGTTCAAAGTTTTGGTGGTCTTTACCTTATTTCTAACGCAGAAATTAAGGTAGATGAGAAAACAACGCCGGTGGATTTTGCCTTCGTTGCTCTGCCCAATTTAGATCAACCATGTGAAGCGGATTATTTTGATAGGCATGGTTATATAAGACACGTCACGACGTTAATGATTATGCAATTTCAGTTGGCAAAATCGATGAATAAGGTGTTGATGATAGATAGAGAAGGCTGTGATTTAGTTGAAAATAAGGATGAAGATATTGCTGCTATCATTCATGCGGTTAAAAACATACCGGAATTTAGATCGGTAGAAGTTATTATTGCATTAGGAGACGGGATAAAAGACAGTTACACAAATCCTTTGAAGGATAGAATAAATGAAGTTGAAAAATGTATTCCACTCATTCGATATGCGACACAATTAGATTTGAATTCTCTTTCTCATGATCTTAAGAAACGATATGCCCATGGCGTGGCAATGGCTAACAACAGCCAGCTAAAAGCACTAGAGGAGAAGGTTGTACAGAGAAGATTTTTTTAAAAAAGATGTGCCTTAATACAGAAATCCCATTAACATTAATGGGATTTCCCTGCGCCGTGATATGAGTATATCGTCTTTCACTAAAAACGCATGATCAGCACCTTGAATTTGTTGTGCCGTTTTATTTTTTCCGCCTATTTCAAAAATAAACTCATCAATCGTGTAATCACCTTTTTTACTATAAAACACTTTCTTTCCTGTGCCTGATAATGCTTGAATGAAAAATAATTCTCTTACGTTTCCAATATCAATTTTAGTGTTAATCGTTCCCTCTATGGCAAATTGTAAATTGGTATTATTTAAAAATATTTTTTCAGGTCTTCTTAAACCGGAATTTCCACCTTGATCATTATAAATCAAATTTACTAAACCGGTTTCATGTAAACTGTTAAGAAAGTTGGTAACAGTTTTATCGTCAATAGACATGTTTTTACCGATATTATGCACGCTCACCGTTCCAGGTGTAATGCTTGCCAAAAAATTTAATATTTTTTTAAATTGATGTAAGTTGGCTGTTTTTAAATTATAAAAATTGGCTATATCTTCGTAAATGGTTTTATCAATGACGTTTAATAATTTTTCATGATAGCTCAAAGGGTTTTCTCTATAAAAAGGATAAAATCCTTGACGTAAATAATCGTTAAACAAGCCTTTGACTCCCGGAATGCTAAGTAAAACGTCATCGTATTGTTGATGGTTATGCATTAAATCAGAAAATGAGATGGCTGCAATGTTACTGTTTGATTGCATGTTCACATATTCACGAAAAGACATGCCAGGTAAATAATATATTTTTGCACGTCTGGATAAATCATACCTTCCTTTAACAAGTGCAAGACTAGAGCTGCCTGAAAATATAATGTTGATGGAAGGAAAACCATCGTAAATATTTTTTATTTCCTGATTCCAGTTTTTATATTGATGAATTTCGTCAATGAAAAAGGTATGAATGCCTTCAGTGAGATAAAGGTCTTCTATGAACTCATACAAAGTGACTTTGGTAAAATAAATATGGTCTGCTGAAAAATAGAATACATTTTTTTTATCAGCAAATTGATTCTTGATAATTTGCAGAAGAAGCGTTGTTTTGCCAACTCCTCTAGGGCCAATTAACCCAGTCAGCCTATCGTTTAAGCTGAATTCATGGTACAGAAACCGAAAATGCTCGAGACTGGTTTCGTTTAATAATCGTTCATAAGTGAGTTGCAGGGAGTGAAGCAAGACTGTATTCCTAGTTTATGGCTAATAAATAGGAGTATAGTCTTAATTGCAAAAATAAACCATTAATAAAATATTGCACCTACTTGGCATGTATAGTATTTTAGCAAAACTGTAAATTACAACCAAAATATACCGAGGAGTGTCATGCTCAATAATCGAACTGATACATTAAACCCAAACGATTTATTTTACGTTGAATATACTATTTCTTCCTTTAATAAAAGGAATATCTTCCTTCATCTTAATTTTAATAGTGTTGAAGCCGCTCAATATGTATTTAACAAAATGGAATCGAAATGGGATTTGCCCGTTAGTATTCAAGCGAATCGAATTGTGATTTTTCCTGATGCAGGCCACTATCGTTTTGGAGCTTGTTTTGGGGGTGATGCTTATTATGATGTAGCTAAAGTGAGTATTCATTTTTCGAATCCATGCCTTCCGTTTGCGCTTTATAAATTGGTAGAACCGATTATAAATAATAATGCTTTTAAAAAAAATGCGATCATGCGTGATCTCAATGAATTCGTTTATTTTTATATAGCCTCTGACTTTACTTTTGAAAAGAGGCTTATTGCAACCAAGAAGATGGAAGATTGCAAGTTTTCATTTTTAGCATTGTCTCATTTGTTAAATTCTGGCTTACTCGTTAATGATGTTGTTCAGACAGTTAAATTATTTATTATGATGGATGCATCACCTGATTTGTTAAAATATAGTGAATTAAGAAAACAGTTCCCATTGAATACTCAGTCAGTTCCTTATCAAGAATATATCAATGAAATGAAAATGACTAACAATGACATTATGCAAGATATCGATTTGATTATCGATTATTTGAATAATGGTTTTACCACGCATTTGCATAGTATTAATTTTTTTGCTTCAGTTGGGCAATCAGAAAAAAGAGAATGGATTAAAAATCTGAAAATAGCTTGTCTTAATAGTTTAAAGGAATGCATAGCAGAATTTCTGTATATGGGTGGGTCACTCAACGATGCAATCAATTTTTGGAAGGAAACTTCCGCTTCTATTTTGAATGATGATTTGGGTGACATGGAAGGCTTTACTATGTATGAGGTTATTTGTTGCAATCGGGAAGGTGAAAAAATAGCATTTCCAACCAAAACGGCTAAGATGATTGAAGAGTTTAAAGATAAGTATAGTTCAAGCCATTATAACTGTAATAAAAAATTCTAATGAGGAATCACCATGCTTAATAATCGATATGAAAAATTAAACTCAAACGATTTATTTTACGTTGAATATACTAGTTCTTCATTCAATCAAAATAAAGTCTTTCTTCATTTTAGCTTTGACAGTGTTTATGCTGCTGAACAGGTATTTCTTAAAATGAGTTGCCTATGGCACTTGCCCGTTACCCGTCCTGAAAAGAATCGCATTGTGGTTTTTCCTACTAAAGATTTTTACTCTCCTGGAGTTTACGGCGAAAAACATGATGAGAGTATGAAAATAACTATTCGTTTTTCAGATGTTAAGGATGGATGTGACTTCGTAACATTATTAAAAGAGCCTGCTTATAGTGATGAATGCAGGAAAAATGGATTTATTCTTTTTGATGGTTTTGATAGAAAGGCTATTTTTGTTTTAGACTCTAGCTGTTCATTTGAAAAGAGACTGGTTGAAACAAAGAAAATTGAAGATGATATTTTTTTGTTATTTGCAGTGTCTCAGTTGCTAGAATCTAATTTATTTGTTGGAGATGTTGCTTGCTTGATTAAAGTATTGTTGATTAAGATGGACATATCGCCTGATTTTTTAAAATATACTAAATTAAACAAACAGTTTTTGTTGAATACTCAATCGATATTTTCTCAACAACGTGTCAATAAAATAAAAATGGCTAACAATGCCATTATGCAAGATATCGATTTGATTATTGACTATTTGAATAATGGTTTTACTACGTGTTTGCATAGGATTGATTTTTTTGCTTCAGTTGAACAATCAGAAAAAAGAGAATCGATTAAAAATATGAAAATAGCTTGTCTTAACTGTTTAAAGGAATGCATCGCGGAATTTCTGTATATGGGTGGGTCACTCAACGATGCAATATCATGTTGGAAGCAAACCCCTCATTATGTTTTGGATGATGATTCGGATGCTATGGACGACCTTACTCTTACTATGTATGACATTATTTGTCTTACTCGAGAAGGTGAAAAAGCAAAATTCCCAACTCAAACGGTTAAGATGATTGATGCTTTTTGCGATAAGCATGCTTCAAATTGCGAGCGATCACACTCTCCTACCACTCGCCTTATTTAACCTATCCCTAATCGCATCCCACTCCGGTTGCTTGGGGACAGCTTCAACGATGATGCATTGTAAGTGCAGATTATCCAGCGAACGCAACGTGCTATAAAGATCATGCGCATAAGTTTTTGCATCTTTAGGTGCACGTACAATGTGAACTTTTTTCATGCCATGTAATTCAATATTGCTATGCGTGATGATGGCAACGGGTAAATCGTCCGGTCTTAGGGATTGTAAAAATTCAGGAATATTATCTCTGTCTAGAACAACGGTCGTTGTAACCGGTGCGTAATGTAAATGATGCATGCCCGGTGCGCGAACAGCGGGCGTATCTTGCAGCGATGAAACGATAGGCAGGTGTAATACGTCTTCTAGCATGGCAGCGGTAATCATGCCTTTGCGTAAAATCATGGGTGTATTGCCCGTGACATCGAGAATGGTCGATTCAAGGCCTACCTCGCAATCACCGCCATCTAAAATCAAATCCACTTTATTGCCTAATTCTTCTGCTACCGCTTCTGCGGTTGTGGGACTGATATGCGTAAATTTATTAGCAGAAGGTGCAGCAACACCGCCTCCAAATGCCTCTAATAATGCCTTAGCAATAGGATGATGAGGTATGCGTATGCCAACTGTATCCTGACCGCCAGTAATGATATCCAGTACGTGAGGTTGTTTTTTTAAGATTAAGGTTAGAGGCCCTGGCCAAAAAGTATGAGCGAGCTGCAAGGCAACAGGAGAGATATTTCTAGTCCAATCAGAGAGTTGCGCGATATCTGCAATATGGATGATGAGGGGATGATCATGCGGTCTATCTTTGGCTGCAAAAATGTTTCGTATAGCGGCTTCATTGGTGGCATCGCCGCCTAAACCATAAACGGTTTCCGTAGGGAAGGCGACCAAGCCTCCTGCTCGTAAAATGGCTGCTGCTTTTTTGATATTGGGTAGGGTTATCATTTCAGGATGATAGCATTTTGAGTGTAGGAAAGTTAACATACGCAAATGACTGATGCCCAAAATATACCAACCGATACAGACGTAATCGCTACCGTAAAAGGGCAAGCTGTTATGGATTTGCCCACGGATTTATACATCCCACCTGATGCCATGAAGGTATTTTTGGAAGCGTTTGAAGGCCCACTCGATTTTTTACTGTATCTCATTCGTAAACAAAACCTCGATATTTTAGATATTCCGATTGCAGCCGTGACCTCTCAATACATGGAATACATTGAGTTAATGCAAGAATTGTCATTAGAGTTAGCAGCAGAATATTTAGTGATGGCAGCGATTTTAGCGGAAATCAAATCCCGCATGTTATTGCCCCGTACTAGTGAAGCGGTAGATACCGAAGAAGATCCGCGTGCTGAGTTAGTGCGTCGTTTGCAGGAATATGAGCGTTTTCAGCGAGCATCGGAAGACCTGGATAAATTACCACGAGAAGAGAGAGATTTTTTTGTGGTACAAGCAGATGGTAGTTTATTAGCGGTTGAAAAACCGTTGCCGACTGTGCAGCTTAATGAATTAATGTCAGCGTTAATGGATGTGTTAAAACGTGCAGAACATAACACTAAGCATCATATTCAGTTAGATGCTTTATCGGTTCGCGAGAAAATGTCGCTGGTTTTAGAAAAGATACAAGAGAAAGAACATTTTCTCTTTACCAGTTTATTTGATCTCAATGAAGGTCGTTTAGGTGTGGTGGTTACGTTTCTCGCGGTGCTGGAATTACTAAAACAAAGTTTGATTGATTTTGTGCAAGCCGCAGCATTTGCCCCGATTTATTTGAAGGCTAAAGAGCCGTCGCTTTCTGCGGTATAAGCAAATGATGCAAGCGAATGCCTGCTAACCATAACACCGCAAAATACAATATCACCGCCGTCGTCAGTAAAAACGCAAGATGTTCTACTCGCCATAAGGTATTACTCGCTATCCAAGTATTCACATCGCCAGCCCCCACCCATAACCAAATGGCGATAACGATATTTGCAAGCGTTAAGCGTAGTGAGAATCCCATCCAACCTTCGCGTGGTTTGTAAAAACCGCGTAGACGTAAAAAGTAAAATAAACAACCGGTATTCACTAATGCAGCGAGTGAAGTAGCGAGTGCAATGCCTGCGTGCGCGAGTGGCCAGATTAATAAAACGTTTAGCGCGGTATTGGTGATCATGGCGACGACTGCAATACGCACGGGTGTACGCATATCTTGTTTTGCATAAAATCCAGCGGCTAATACTTTGACTAACATAAACGGTGTGATGCCAATGGCAAACGCGCTTAAACTTTTTTGCGCCATGATAACGGAGTGACCGGTAAAATGACCGTATTGAAACAAAGTCGATAACATAGGGCCTGATAAAACGGCTAATACCACACCGGCCGGTAAGCCCACGAGTAAAACGGCGCGTAATGCCCAATCCAGTGTCAGTGAAAACGATTCCTGGGATGCTGAAGTATGATGACGAGATAAGTGCGGCAAAATAACGGTAGAGATAGCAACACCAAATACACCTAAGGGGAATTCCATTAAACGATCAGAATAATACAACCAGGAAACACTGCCGACGACCAGTAACGAAGCAAACATACTATCGACCATGAGATTGATTTGGCCTACCGATACCCCAAAAAGAGCTGGCACCATCATGCTAAGCACGCGTCTCACACCAGGGTCACGAAAGTTGATAGTAGGGCGTGGTAACAGGTTAACTTTTTTTAGAAAAGGCCATTGAAACATTAATTGTAAGCAGCCAGCGATAAGCACACCCCAGGCAAGACCAATAATCGGTTGTGCAAGGTGAGGGGATAACCACATGGTGGTCGCTATCATCGCGATATTTAAAATGACAGGCGTAAAGGCGCCCACCCAAAATCGGCTATGCGTATTCATGACAGCGCCTGCAAAAGCGGTGAGCGAAATCAGCGTGAGGTAGGGAAAGTTAATGCGTAACATGGTGACAGCGAGATGAAAGCGGTTATCCGTGCTAGAAAAACCCGGTGCAAATAAATGAACAATAGCAGGGGCGAATATCATGCCGAGTATCGTTACGATAATAAGCGATACGGCTAGTGTTCCAGACATGGCATTAATAAACGATTGTATTTCCTTCAAAGATTTTTGTTTTTGATATTCAGACAAAATAGGCACAAACGCTTGCGAGAAAGAGCCTTCGGCGAATAAGCGCCGCATTAAGTTTGGGATGCGAAAGGCGATGGAGAATGCATCAAACTGGGCCGATGCACCAAAAAAGGATGCTGTCACCATATCGCGAATAAAGCCAAATACCCGGGAAACCATGGTTAGGCTGATGACGACTGACGTGGATTTGACCAGGCTTTTGCTCATGGTGTAAGGCTCAGGTAAAACGCTGAGTTTACCTTAAATTGCACCCTTAGCGAAATCCCACTTATAATCCCTTTTTGCGCATTCTTTTAAAAGGCAAACACCCATGATTACAACGCGTACCAAGGAAATCACTCAACTCATTAATGGGCCGGCTGGTAAGTTAGAAGTGATAGTGAGCGAGCCGCAAGGTGAGGAGCGTAATGCATTTGGTGTGATCTGCCATCCGCATCCGCTTTACGGCGGCACTATGCATAATAAAGTGGTGACGACGCTGGCTAAAACCTTTCAAGGCATGGGAGTCGCGACCGTCAGGTTTAATTTTCGTGGTGTGATGGAAAGTGAGGGATTGTTTGATAATGGAAATGGTGAATTGCAAGATTTATTGGCCGTCATTGAGTGGATACAGCAGGAACGACCTAAGAAAGCATGTTGGTTAGGCGGATTTTCTTTTGGCTCGTATATTGCAGCGAAAGCCGCAACGGAGATAGCAGTTAGCAAACTAGTGACGATTGCGCCACCCGTACAGCATTTCCCCATGCAAGATTTACCGCCTATTACTTGCCCTTGGGTGTTGGTGCAAGGTGAGCGTGATGATGTGGTGCCGGCAGATGCGGTATTGAAGTGGGCAGAAGCGAGACGTCCTCAACCGATTATCATTCGTTTTCCTGAAGCTGGTCATTATTTTCACGGCCAATTGGGTGAGTTGCGTATGAAAATAGAAGAAGCGCTCTTCACTGCTGGTTAGTGTTTAAACCAACTTTTGGTAGGTTCTATGGATTTCTTAGTTTCTTCTGGCTTATCGTCTTTAAAGAGTATTCCGCTTTTTACACCGGTTATTCTTTCTCGGGTATCAGGGTCGCCGAGATTTTTTTTCATTCTTTTGAGATAGTCATCGAAATAGCCATCGTCTATTTTATACTTGCCAGATTGAATAGTCCCATAGCGTGGTTCTACATGACCTTTTGCAGAGCATCTGCAGTAGGCAATGACGGCTTTTGCAAATTTTGGATCCGTTTTAGCGCTTAAGCTCATGGGTTTATTGCGGTCTTTAGCTGGCAAGGTGTTGTATGTGGTTTCTACGAATCTCGCTGCCATGATTTGAATTTCTTTTTCGTCGAGATATTTTAGTAAGTCTTGGTAGTTGGCAATACCCATATGAGTGTTGTTAAATGAACCTGTGCCTATTCCTATTCTAACGAAAGCTCTATCACCGTCAGATTCTACAGTTACGCCGGGGTGAGCTCGTTTATAAGCATTTAATTGCTCTTTGTCATTAATGTAATAGCAGTCAAAGATTTTTATGGGGTTTTCTTTTGCTGCAGTTTTAAATACATCTTCTTTGATTAGTTTGGATGGTTCTGGTTCTACATTGAGTGTGCTAACTAGAAGATGATCGATACTCGGTGTTGAGGAGCTGGTAGTAGTACCGGTTCTCGGTGCTAGCGCAGTAATAAAATCTTCTATTTGATCTTTGGGAGTGGCACCTGTAATAATATGCGGCTCTATATTTCCTTGCGTGTAAATACGCACATCTGATGGCGGTGTCCTTAAAGCGTGAATGGTAGTGTTTAAGATTTTTATTTGAGTTTCTAAGTCTGCTATTTCTGTTGTTCGCTTGCTATCATGAGTACTTTCTAGTTTTGCTATTACAATCTCAATTTTGTCTCGTAAGCTTTCGCAATCTTCAATAAGTCTGTTTTTTTCTGTAACAGTCATTTGACCGGAGTCCATTAAAGTTGCTGCTTGGTCTCTCAGCAAGTCAGTGACTTTTTCTAATCTGCCTATAGGTTTTTCTTTGCTGCCACGGAAAATTTCATCGAAATATCCTCGTTCTTCATGTAGGAATTGATCGGCGAATTTGTTGAAGGTTTTGATTTCGGCTTTTAATGCTTTGTAGAAATCTTCAGAAGTAGTTGGTGGATACTTGTTAATTTTTTCAGTGATAGCATGATTAGGGTGGGCGGAAGCAAAGTTGTTTAAGATATCTGTAAAGGCTGTTAGATTTGTTGTTTTTGCGTCGTTATAAGAATGTGCGTTCATAAATGTATTTAAATCATTAAAAGGTGTGGTTGATGCTGTGTAAGTTGCAGAAGGTGCTGTTGAAGAGCTTGTTATGGAAGTGCCTTCTCCTTCTATTATTGGATCGCCTGATGTTGTTGATGTTATTGTGGGGCCTTCTGTTACTATCACTTCCGTTGAAGAATCGTCTGTTGACGATGTTGTTGTAGGCTCTTCTGTAAAAACGCTTTTTACTTTTAGTGATGGAAAAAGCTCGGAGTATGTTGCAATATCTTCTGGGTTTTTATCGCCGTAAATGAATTTCATTATATCTGAGTGAGCATCTAATTTTGTATTATTGAGCTTATGTTTTATATCTTTTCCATTGGTAATAATACTGTTTTTCAGTGTATGGTTTTCATCAGCATTTTTAAGAATAAAGTTGTATTGTGCTTCTACGGATAGCTTTTTTATCATGCTATCTTTTATTTCATCTGTAAGAGCAGTTATAGGATGAAATGAATTTTCTAGATATTTTTTAAAAGAAATATCAGTATTATTTGTATTAATAATACCTTTATCGATGGAAGTTTTAATTCCATCTAAATCAGCAAATAAGCTTTTTTTAGATTCAGTATCCAGATATTTTAGAAATTCTTTTAATTTAATGTCTTCTTCTAGCAACGTTACAAGTCCACTCTTTTTTGTGTCAGTTGATTCAAATGGAATGTCGATAGCTTCTTCTTCAGATGAAGATTCTGAATCTGAAACTTCATGTTTCGATGTCACTTCAGATAATGAAGGAGGAGTGGAGAATTTTTCTAAGATATTCTTTGCTTGCTTCTTAGTTATTATACGCCTAGATTTTATAGATTGATTTGCAAACGCATCTATTATTTCGCCTTTGTTTTTATGTAGTAATTCCTGTCCTTTTAAATCAAAGTTAATAATCAACTCTGATTTAAATTGCATTAGTTGTTGATGATAATAGAGGTATTCCGCAAGTTTATTTTCAGGATCATTGTCAGAAGGATGAATGATTTTATTCAAATCTTGATAGTAGAAAAAATTGGCTACTTTATCAGAATCAAACGCCCTACTTTTAATGAGTTCATTTATTATTCTTTCTTTGTTATTAATAATTAATGTGTTTAGTGTTTTATTATAACTTGTATCATTAAGTAATTGGCCGTATGCAGATTCTAGGAATTCATTACGTATATCTTTTCCTGATTTTGAGGCAGTTGGTTCAACCGAAGTGGTATGGGTTGATATCTCTTCGAATGATTCGTCTTCGCCATGAGCCAAACCAAATGAAAAATCTCTAATCTCTGATGATGATTTGGGATTTTCTATTTCTTGTTGTTTTGTACTGGGAGGAGTGGAGATGAGATCATAATGACTATTACTTACATAGTCTAAGGAAATGATAGGCGCTGGTTTATATTTAACATTCCATACATCTAGAATTGGAGAAACCCTTTCTGCACTTATATTTTCTGATTCTTCTAGAATTGCTTTCACTTCATCTTCTGTATGGGGCAATAGATATAATTTTCCAACACCTTCTTCTATGTGATGTTCCACAATATTTTTGTTTTTTAATTCGTTAATCTCAGGATCAGTTAGATTTAAATTCTTTGAATCAAGTTCCCCATTTGCCCTATTTATAATGTTAGTTGTTTTATCCTTTTTTATATCAAGATTGACGTTGAAAAATGTTGCTAATTCTTTTAATTCTAGATCACCTGCCCATTGTTCTTGATTAGCACTCATTTCTGTGAGAAATTGATTGTAACCCTTAGCGCTCCACCATTCTTCTAATTCAGTATAAACATTTGTGTCAGATATAGAATCAATCTTACTAAGTTCATTAAATTTATCTCTTATAAATTTATGTGTTGTAAATATGTCATCGCTATCGCCTTTATTGACGTTAGCTGAATCTTGATTGTAATTAACAAAAGCAGAACTAAGTATTTCTTTTGTCGTATTAAAATGTTCACGTTTTGGGTCATTACTGGCGAGTTCACAGGAAAGCCGGCGCATCACAGGTGCTAATTTTTCTTGTAACGTTATCTTCCCATCTTCATCTTGTCTAAGCTTTTTTATTTCTTGATACAGATTACCAGTAGGGACATTTAATTCATGTGAAGCGTCATGAACAAATCTATCGTATTTATTTTTATCTAACTTTGCTTTTTTTTCAAAATGCGTCAAAACATCTTCTCTAGAAAACCCCAACACAAACGCATTAAACGCGCAATTTCCATTGCCTTCTGCGCGTTCGGTAGGAAATGTTTCTTTTTTTGATACATCGTCTTTATATGGGCCACTAGTAAAAAGTTTTCGCATATTCTCATCTGTCATCTCTTTGAGTATGTCATCTCGTGAACGTTGTGTTGGACTTGCATCATCATTAGGTAATAGCTCAATAAATAATTTCAGATTAAATTCATCAGATTTTTCAAGATTGTTAGAATCATTTAATTTACCTAAGTGATTGATGAGGGTATTTATTTTAGGAGATATTAGTTTTTTTAATTCATCTTGCTTTGCAAAGTCTTGGTTTTCGATTATTTTTTGATACAAAACTTCTCCAAATATTTTATTGATACCAGTTTGATCGTCGATGCCTAGTATTTTTAGATTGGTTTCTACAGTCACTTTGTTTTTAGCACTTGCTATATTAGTAATTGCGGTTTGTGCGTCCTGGTTTGTGATTTCACGTAGATCTTTTTCTTTTACTGTATTTTTGAGAATGTTTAAATTAAATCGTGTCGCGCTAGAAATGATGTTCTGGTATGTTATTTTTCTTTCTTGTAATGCATAATGTTCTTTTTCAACCTCTTCGATATTTTCATCGCCAATGCCGATTTGATTGAGTGTATTTTTTAAATCATCTGAGCTTTTAATTGCATCTTCGAAATATTGAACGGGATTCTCAAATGTTTTTATATTGGCAATAATTTTTTTATGAGTATTTATATCTTTAGATCTTAATTTGCTTGTCAAGAGGTTGTATCCGTCATTCTCGAGGTTTTTGGCGAGTCGTTCCAGCTCTAATTCCGCAAAGATTCTATTGGTTAATTCAATTTCATGAGTATCATCAAAAAATAATATTTTTTCTTGTTCTTTAAGTGAAGAAACTTGTTTTTTTATAGCATCTTTATTTGCATCTTGAATATGCATTAGATTATTTAATGCTTCTATGTCTTCAACGGTAACAGTGGCGAAATCTCCATCAACCGTATCATCAAATTCATTTTTTATTCGCCAATCAATTTCTGGTTTGGTTCTGGTATTATTTTCTCCCAGGATGTGCTCATCATGAATTTCACTATTTTTTCTATCCTCTGAATCCAGGCCAATCATTTTGAAAGCCGCATCTAGTTCTTCTTCTGTTGATGCTTTTAAAATATTTTCGATTAACCTATTAGTTTCCTTTTGACTGGATATTTCCATTAATGAACTAATGACTTTATCATAATTAAGAGAATTTTTATTGAATAGTAATTTCTTAAAACTGGAAGCGAGAATGGGATTTTTTTCTGTATTTTCATTGACGATACGTTCTAATTCTAATCTGGCAAAAATTAGGCTGGCTAAATTATTTAAGCTACTATCTGAATTATCAAGTTCATTTTCTTTATCTTTATTGTACGTCCGCAACAATTTTTGATCTCTAAGTTTTCTTAAATCTTTTATTATTTCTTCTTTATTTTCATAAGCAGAATCATTGGACATTATTTTATTTAACGCACTTATAGCTATATTATCTTTATCGTTTAAGCTTTTCTTTTCATTGTCTGGGTCGCCAATAGAAATATTTTTACAGATTCCATAAAAATTTACACTGAATCGCGAGTCAATGCATTGGATGATTCTATTCTTACTCTTAGGCATCTCCACCCCTCCTCATCTTCTATTATTTCCTCATCTTCTATTATTATTGTAGTTCACCCCTGACATTTTGCCTCTTTCCGCCCAAAAACCATACCAGTAAAAAACCCAACTCATTGATTTATAACATAATCCCAATTTCCACAAATGAGAATGATTCTCATCTTCCTTGACAAATTCCTCGTCTAAGAGGAGACTTAGAGCATCAAAGTGAAGGCAAAAAGCCATGCAATTTTCTGAATTAACCGTTGGAATGACAGCAAAAATTCTGTCCTTGAAGGCTGGCGATAAGGCTTATCGCCAGCGTTTAATCGCCATGGGATTGATTCCTGGCATCACATTTACCGTGAGACGCATGGCGCCATTGGGCGATCCCATCGAAATAAATGTGCGCGGTTTTGCTTTGAGTTTGCGTAAAAAGGAAGCCGATATGTTGCAGATTGAGATCATTTAAATTATGAAAATTATTCTGGTTGGCAATCCCAATGGCGGTAAAACCACGTTGTTTAATGCCTTGACCGGTGCCAAACAACACGTAGGAAATTGGCCGGGTGTGACCGTTGAACGTAAAACTGGGATGTTTATTTTGCAAGATATTACCGTCAATGTAGTCGATCTTCCTGGTCTTTATAGCGTGATTCAAACATCGGATACATCAGCCATTGATGAAAAAATTGCAGCGGATTGTATCCTGGAAAAGACCGCGACAGTGGTCGTTAACATTGTCGATGCGTGTCATCTTGAGCGTCATTTGTATCTCACCACGCAACTCATTGAGATGGGTATACCCTTCATATTGGCCTTAAATATGATGGATGTCGCACTAGATAAAAACATTCAGATTGATATTAAACAATTATCGCGAATATTAAATTGCCCCGTGATTGCATTGAATGCGAGTGAAGGGCACGGTGTAAACGAATTAAAACAAATGATTATTGCTTACGAGCAGCCTGCTAAACAGCAACAGGCTATCCCGCATCATGCCGCGATTTTGCAAGCCATTCACGCGTTAAACCTACCGGATTCTTCGCTTGCTCTGCGTTTATTAGAAGGTGATATCGCAGCGACTCGGTTAGTTTCAGCGGATAGTTTGCAGCAAGTTAAAGAACAAGAAGTGCATATTCAAGCCGTAACCGGAGAAGATGCGGATATTTTATTGGCGGATGCGCGTTATCGTTTCATTGAAATGATCATGCAAACCTGTGTATCCCGTTCAACCATGATCAAGACAACCATGACTTCACGCATTGATACTATCGTATTAAATCGTGTGTTAGGCATACCGATTTTTTTATTGATGATGTATTTGCTATTTGTTTTTGCGATTAATGTCGGTGGTTTTTTACAAGATTATGTGGATGCCGCGAGTCAGAAAGTATTCGTAGAGGATGCGGCATTTTGGCTTAATCACTGGCATGCGCCTATGTGGTTGACCGCCTTACTCGCAAACGGTATAGGCAAAGGCATCAATACCACACTCACGTTTATTCCAGTCATTGGATGTCTTTTTTTATTTTTAGCCTTGCTAGAAGATTCGGGTTACATGGCGCGTGCTGCTTTTGTCATAGACCGTTTTATGCGAGCCTTAGGCCTTCCTGGCAAAGCTTTTGTACCCATGATAGTTGGGTTTGGTTGCAACGTGCCGGCTGTGATGGGCGCGCGTACGCTTGAAAATAAACGGGATCGCATACTCACTATCATGATGACACCGTTTATGTCTTGCGGTGCGCGACTCGCGATTTTTGCGGTATTTGCAACGGCATTTTTTCCGGCTTACGGTCAAAATATTGTATTTGCTTTGTATCTCATCGGTATTTTCATGGCCATACTGACAGGCTTTTTATTGCGTACGACTTTATTGCAAGGCGAGCCATCACCACTCGTGATGGAGTTGCCGTCTTATCATATGCCGCGCGTAAAAACGGTTTGCTTACACGCATGGCAACGTTTAAAAGGATTTGTGTTTAGAGCAGGTGGTTTGATCATTCCCATCTGCGTGTTGCTAGGCGCGTTAAATACCTTGAATGTAGATGGCACGTTAAATACCGGTGAAGGTGATGCGCATTCTTTACTGTCTATCGTTGGGCAATTCGTCACGCCTATTTTTGCGCCTATGGGTATTCATGCGGATAATTGGCCGGCAACGGTCGGTTTAATGACAGGGGTGCTCGCTAAAGAAGTTGTTATCGGCACGCTCAATACTTTGTATTCGCAAATCGGTCAGGTTGCGGATACTTACGGCATCATGTATCAACATTTTGATGGGCAAATCGGTGCGTTTGCTTATCTTTTATTTGTTTTATTGTATTTTCCTTGTGTCTCCACCATGGCGGTCATGATGCGTGAGTTACATCGCGGCTGGTCTGTGTTTTCTGCGCTTTGGATGATGGGAGTCGCTTACGGAACAGCGGTTACGTTTTATCAAGCCGCGACTTTTTTTCGGCATCCACTGTCTTCATTTATCTGGATAGTGGCTATAACCGTATTATTTTTCGCGACCATAGCAGCCGGTCGTTGGTATGCAGCCAGTGAGTCTCTATTGTTAAAACCAGCAGGAGAAACCACATGAATTTGATGGAAATCAAACAACACATGATGCAGGTTAAAACCGCCACGTTAAGCAGCTTATGTATTTTGTTTAACACCGATGCGGAAACCTTACGCTCTCGTTTAGCGCATTGGGTGAGAAAAGGCAGGTTGAAGCAATGCACCAAACAACCGGCTTGCGGTAGTCGTTGTTTTAAATGCCCGACGTCAGTGACGGAAGTATACGAATGGGTGGACGTGACAACTCACATCGGGATAGTGTAAAAATGTAAGTGAATTAGGACGTCTTCCCCCTTCGGGGGAAGGTGCCCGAAGGGCGGAAGGGGGAATATAATAATTAAGCAATGTTTGTATTCACCCTTCTGCCCGTTGGGCATCTTCCCCCGGTGGGGGAAGACGTCCTAATTCACTTCGTCAATCAATAAAGGTAATCGTATGTCAGAGCCCATTCTCACAACTCCCATCCCTCCACAAATCGTCAATGAAATGGCATCGTATCCACCTTTCGATTTAAAAAAATTTATTCAAGCAGCAGATAACAGTGTTTTAACCTTCAAAGCAGAAATCAAAGGCGGCGCCGCATTACCCAAAGGCATGATTTTAACGAGTGACGGCATATTAACCGGCATTCCTGCGCGAGAAACGCAAGGCGTGTATGAAATCATCGTGACAGCAGAAAATAGTGCAGGTTCGGTGCATGCGACATTGGTCTTAACCATCAAACCAGCGCTAGCGCAAACGGAAACAGGTTATCTTGAAAAATTAAAATTACAAGTCTGGGAAGCCATGCAGAAAAATCTGCCTATCCCCGAATTGCGTGACTTGCTGGAATTACCGATTAGTCAGATGGATATTTATTATTTGCTGGAGCGTTACGGAACATTGACTATCTGGAATGCGTTTAATCTGGATCCGCCGTCTGAAAAAACCTTGTTGACGCTAGCGGGCGCGAGTCAACATTATAACGTATACGACAGGGGTTCGAGTTTGATCATGTGTCCTAAAGATTTATTTTCCCATGAGCGCACGTTGTTAGATGGTATGCAAACGGCCAAAGCCATGGCGAGAGAAGTGTATAAACGGGAATGGACCATAGAAATGGCAGGACTTGCCAAGTGGACGCGTAACGTCTGGGTAGAGTTGCAAATCCAGGGGGATAAGCACGATAAGTACATTGATATTATTAACTATACGCCCAGTAAAGAAGATGAAAACGCGTATAGCAAAGAAGCATCAGGTGTTTCTCGGAATATACCGGAATAGGGGTTAATTGAGTGGCAGTGCGGCTAGGGAGAGGAGGTATTTTATAACCCCCTCTCCCTAACCCTCTCCCCCAATGAAAAGCGTTGGGGGAGAGGGGACGCGCAGTTTAAGAAAGCCATAAGATTTATCTGCTATAGTTTTAAAATACATAGCAAAAGTGAGTGAGGAGTGAGCATGAGTGATACCCGCGATCAACATCAACGACAAGAAGATGAGCAAAAACGTCGTGACCAAGAAGTAAAATGGTATAAGCAAGCAGATGAAAACTTGGCCGCTTGGTATAGGAAGAAAACAACTGAACAAGGTATCACTTACAACTTTGGCACACCTAAGCCACCTGTACTCCCTGACCCAGGAGATGAGATAAAAGATGGTGCAGCATTAAATCGTGATCCGAATGCGCCTCAAGTATCGCCTGATCTTGTTCCTTACGGCATTTATGACGTTACGATTGAAAAAGACGGTAAAGAAACAACGTTGAAACTGAATTATTCTTCACAAGGAATCAGACCATCTAAAGATACGCCCGAGGGTTGGCGTGCAGGTATTGCTTTTCTCGCAGAAAAAACCTTGTGTGATGCAGTCGTATTAAGCGTCTCCAGTTCTCCTAACTTTCCAGAAGAAGCAGCAAAACGTTTAAAAATGTGGGCGGAGCAGTGTATTGAATTGGGCGTCGCTGCTAATTTATCGGGTTCATCGCAAGAATTTTTATTTGGCAGACAGCAATCGACTATAGAAAAGTTAAAGGTACGGGTTGCTGGTGATCAATATGATAAGGGAGAAGAAATTAAGCGTTTGATTAGTTTGTCTCACTTTGCGCAAGCTGAGGCAAGAGTGGGCGTAGCGCATGAATGGATAACGGATGAAGCGAATAAAATACATACTCAGACGAATGATACCAAGTGGGATGATCTCAATCGTAATGCTCTTGTTGATAAGCCCGTAGAAGATGGAATCACGCTAGTCAGTGACATGGCTAAAGAATTGGAATCCAGATGGGAGAAACTGGAAGCGATTCAAAATCGTTTAAGTGAACTGCAGCAAGCAGAAGACATGATATTGAAAAATCCGGATGCCGTTGTTGAGGTTAATGAGAGAAGAAAAGAGGGTAAGGTAAAAACGCCAGAAGATGCTTTAGGTTTGATTCAAAATACTTCCAGTCAGCAATCGGAATTAATAGCTAAATTAGACGCAGGTTTTGCTGATCTCGAAACTAAGAAAGATGAATTAAAAACTAAAATAAAAACCATAAAAAATAATTGTCCGCCTGATGATAAAGATGAATTAGGAAAAGGTTTGGACAAGCTTAATGTGAGCGACCGGTTGGCTAAGATGGATGTTGCTAAGTTGAAAACTAAGCAGACTCAGTTAAGGGAGTGGAATGAGCCAGATAAAGGTCGAGCGAAAGGATTAAGCGAAGCAACAGCAGCATTGAATAATAAGAAGTTACGAATGTAGACGGGGGGTCAACTCCTGAGTGGGCTTGACCCTTTGCGTTAAGGCCCCCTTAAGCTTGATCTGTTAATGTACCAATATCAGAAATCCCATCATTTTTTATGATTATAAAAACACATAAACCACAGTGAGGTTGCTTTCATGTTCACGCAAAAACTTTCAATGTCTGAGTTAAGCCAATTCGTTAACGAATATAATAATAAATCCAATGAGCTTCTTGACGCTCAGCCTTATAAATTGCCTACAACGAATCGAATACAAACGATTATTGAAAATGGTCTTGCAACGGAAGATGAAATAGCAAATTGCATATTAAGCACTCGCCCCATTGGCCATGCAACAATAAAACCATTGCTGGAAAATTTTTTAGCCTATAAAAGAGAATACGGCAGTGACATTGAAAAAGAATTTTATAAAGATTTAACAGTAGAAGATTTCTATACGCGATTATTACGCATGAGACCGCAAGTTTTTGTGGGCTTTAAAGATAGCTACCAGTTGCGTCGCGAGCATCATTTTGAATCGAATGAAGATGGCCGCAAATTCTTTGATGCTATCGCTACGCAAGATGAAATCAATCATCCGTATATTAGGCTTGAGAATTATTTGTCTTACGATGAAATGGCATTATCTGCCTTAATAGGCGTCTCATCATTCACTATTTTTATCAACGAATGTGGTCGATATAGTGCTGGGGTATTACAAGATATTTCATCGCATGAAAGAGTAGGTGTTTACACAGGCGTCGTTGGTCCACGGCTTGAACGAAAAAATAGAATGGAGTATCGATCTTGCATTATTGATGCAGAGCAAAATACCACTCAGAATGGTTATGGTCTATTGAAGAATGAAACCAAATCTAAATCTAAATCCAAGCAGTCTAAAGCGTCTTCTCTTCTCTCTATCATGGCGGCAGGTTATGGGCTAGATTATTTTCCGACGTATTCCGAAGCAGAAAAAAATCCCACAAAATTTATTCAATTTGAAACTACTCAAGGCGAAGTTCGTTATATCAATAAAGAGGCTTATAAAGCACGAATGCGTTTAGTAATAGAGCCATTTTTGGCAGATGCTAATCAACGAGCTAAGTCGCAAGGAAAAAGAGCTTATACACAGCTGGTTGGGTTGGGCTTAGGATTCTGGAGAAATATCTATGATGAAAATGGTGTTTGTATAGCACAGCTTTCTGATCTAGAGTTATCTAAGTTACAGTTAGAAGTTTATTATGAGGTCTTGAATCAGGATAGAAATTACGAACATATTGATACGTTGAATTTTAGTTACTTTCCTAGCGATCTTAAGGATTCTGAAGAAGCAAAACAGTTAGAAACATTACGCTTCATCAGAAAAGTAGAATTCAGTCAGCGTAATACTGCAACGCTTTTATCGGATGAAGACAAAGATAAATTGTTAGTCGTCATGTATGCCTGGGATGGTAATGCTTTTCCGGGTAATGAATATTTCAAGGGTCTGTTAACGGCATCCGGCGATCCGCAAGCAGCATCTAATAGCTTGATTGCCATCACTCAAAATCCTTTTTTGAACCCGTTAGTTTCTGGCAAAGAGATGCGACTATACGATAAAGGTTGTTTTGTTGAGGATTCATTGTTCAGTACTGAAAAAGCTAAAAAAAGATTTGAAATGATTAATGAGATTGTTAAGGCGTTTCAAAAAGATGAAAATTGTCCGGAGTTAAGTATACCGATTGTTAGTGATTTAGAAAACGCATTGTCTTCTCTTAACCATGAAGAGCTCACGAGTATTCAGCACGCATTAGAAAAAAAGGCTGAAATTTTTATAAACGATAATATAGCGAATATGCAAGTATTAAAAACGCGTGTTGCCTGTGTTAGACATGCGATTGAGAAAACAAAAACAACAGAAGTGAATGATGTAGACGTAATCGATTTTGTTTATCACGAACGAGATGATTATGATTATTTTCCGGTGACGGAGGGAGATGTGTTTTGCTTACTTCCTTTTATGTCTGCTAATGATAAACATATTTCCAGTGAAAATACGTGTGCAACGGGTGAGAGCATGAGAAGAGCTCTTGTGCAGACTACACATAATAATGTGAAGAAACCAGCAAGAATTTTGAAAATATTAAATTGTTATTTGAATGATTTACTTAATGATTTTTGTTTATGGCCTGATTGTGTTTTAGAAGTGAAAAAGCCTGAATCATTAGACAAATTTTTAATGTCAAAAATAAAAGACAATAATCATCCCATATTACAAGGTAAGATTAAGCGTTATCTGCAACTCAAACAGTATTTAGTTATTTTGGAAAAAATTGTTAATAATCAAACTAACCAAAATCAACTTGTCTCAGGTTTACCAGACTTAATTAAAAATGTTATTGGCGATTCAAACGCGGTTTCTTTTGTGATCGTTCCACAACAAAAAGGTCCTGATGGTGTGTTGCGATTGGATTGTGCCAGATTATTTTCATTAGATAGAAATGGGCAGGCTAACAGGTTGTCTTTAGCGTTGGTAAACAGCTTGTCTCAGTTGAGTTCAACGGTATTTCAAAAACTTACTAGCACGATTTCATCACAAGAAACATTACTTTTAGGTATTAAGCAGCGGTATGCTCAGTTGTCTAATCAACCGTTATCACAACATGTTCCCACTGGGACAAGGTTTGCACCTCAAGTAGCTGCTGTGTTGATGGTGCGCGATAGTGACGACGTTAAACACTTTCGAAACGCTGTTGTAGAAGTATTGAAAACGTTAGATATCGATGTCAGTACTATTATTTCCAAGGTTAATCAGCCTTATCGATATTTGGATGCGACAAGGAAGGAGATAGAGGTAGAAGATAAAGCATTGTGTGGTCTTATTAGGAAATCATTATGTATTGAGGATGATGATAATGTTACGTTTGAAGATGGTATAATATATATATTCAATGAAGACGATAGAAACCTTGTTCTTGAAATACTTAAAGCAGAACAAGCATCTCGTCAAAAAATCAAATCATCTCAATCTCCTTTTGATCAACCAGAAGTAAAAACATGGCAGCATTATCATGAATTAATACAGATTTTTTTAGTATCCGCCTGTTTTGCGTATGAAGAATATCGTTTGCATAACGATATAAAAGCGGAACGCATGAACTTTGGTCAGTTGATAGAAGCCAAGGATAAAATGGGTTTGGTTGATGCTATCACTTGCGCTATTAATGAAAAAACATCTTTAGAAGACGCGATGCTCGCGTGGCTGGAAAAGTTTATTTTGCTAAAATCATTTACTGAAGAAATGAAAATACGCATAAAAACATTATTTAAAGCTCAATACGAGACGTATTATAACCCCTTGAATCCCGCGCCGCACATAGATGAATTTATGATGGTGATGAAAAACTCTCGTCATTCATCGCCTAAGGTAGTGATTTATCGCGGTGATATGACTGTGCCACTGGATTTTGTTTGCTCGCATCCTAAATCGAATTTAAATAAATTATACGGATCGGATCTTCCGCGTGCATCATCGCTTAAGCTAACCAAAGACTACATCACCTTGCCTCCAACTTCGTCTATGATTGCGGAATGTAAACCCACTCCACTATCTGTAATGAATCATTTATTAGCATTAATAGAGCATCATCCTGTGAGAGCAGCAACATTGTTGACTGCAAAAACTAAACAAGGAAAACGTATTAATACGTTGCTCAGTGAAGATCAAATTAACACAATAAAGAAGCAACCGAATTGGCCTGTGGTTTTGAAAGAAGTGGTTACGTATTTACATAAAGAAGCTCCATCACAGGAAGAACCATTTAAAAAGAGATTTACGTTAAATCCTTGTATGCCAATTACGCGAGAATGTGAATACGCGCTTTATGCAGACTTTGATAAACGACATAAGTCAGATGCTTTAAATAAGAAGACTCGTACGCAAAAAATTATTCATATATTGCATGCGTTTCATTTTGAGGGGGCATTTCAGGTTACTCAAACAGCGGGTTCAACGCATTTTCTTCAAATGGAAGATTATTCACAATTTAAAAAGATGAAAGAAAGGATATTGGGTATTTATGAAGCGAGTAAAACTCGTTTATTTGTTGCACCTAATATGGCGGCTAGTCTTTATAGGCGATTGAATGTGGTAGGTGATGCATCTCAGTTAGAGGACAAGGATGCACGATTTACACCTAGTTTTCATGTTGAGCTATTGAAGTCAGATTCTAAATTTCCAGTGGCATTGAAAGCGCTTTATCCTCACCTCACGATTGTGGTTAAAGGCGAACCTATGCCCGAAGGAAAAACAGAAAAGAGTAGCGATGTGATTGTAGTTAGTTTTAATTCTTTAAATATTCGTTATGGTTATGAGATAACCTCTTCTAATCCTGATCATTTAAATCAGATTCGACAAGACTATGAATTGTCTATTATTAGAGTGGTGACTCACCTTGAAGCAGGAAAGTTGTTACAAGCAGCATTGACTGCCGGCATGAAATCAGTTAAGCCTCCGATTTTATTAAATAAAAAAACGTTTGGAGAGGCGCTAGATGCGTTAAGTATTATTTATTATTCCATTGAAGAGATAAATGGAGCTTATCAAATAACCTGTGATTTCGAAGAATGGCAGAAGTTGAAAAAAGAAAAAGAGAATATTGAGCTTGATTCTACCATGGTTGATTGCGGTGAGACTCGCATTGCTCAAGAGACGATAGATGCATTTTTCGATGCAATTAAGGATGCGAACATTGAAGAGGCTAAACAATTATTGGGAGACTATCCCGGATTAATCAATGCAAAAGATAAAAAATATCAGTCCACGCCCTTGATTTCTGTATTGACCATGGCAAAGCAAAACATTCTTCAATCAAAGCCTAAATCAGCTCAAGCCCTCTTGTCGTTGTTCTCGTATTTAATTGAGCAGCCTGGTTTGGAGCTTGCGCATACGGATAAGGATGGGAATACCGTCTTACATAAATCTGTTTATTTCGCTTTAAATTTTGAGAGTGAAAAAAATAAAAAATGTTTTGTTGATATCTCCGCGGCTATATGGGAGAAAGCAAGAAAAGAAGGAACCCAACCGTATTTTCTAACTAAAGAAAATGTTAGAAAAGAATTGGTTTTTGTTGGAAATCCTGATGAGACAAGGTTGCATTATCGGTTTATTGTAAATACCGTTAAAAGTTTATTGGCTGAAACTCATTATTGGGATTTTCATCATGCGCTCGCCTATTTAGATAATAACGAAACGTTTGCATTTATGGGGGATGATAAACAGGAAAAACCAGAAGTTATAGCGCGCATAGTGAATGAACTTAAACATCCCGAATCGGGTAAAAGTTTATTGCAGCTTGCTATAGAGCACGGTGATCAGTATGCAGTCGATGCGTTAATTGCAAGAGGCGCTAATGTTAATGCAGTGACAAAAGGGGATGAAGGGATTCTACACAGTCCGCTTGGGCTTGCATTTATGTTAAATGAAAAGAATAACAATGCGTCATTCAGAATTATTGAGAAGTTGATTGCATCTGGAGCGAATTTTAATGCGAGCATAGCGCATTATAATGCTCAGTTAGCTGAATTGAAAAAAGCAAATCATGAGGCAAACCATACAATCCGTGAGCAAATACAGGAGAAAGAAGTATTGGTGAACCTGTTATCTAAAGCGGATAGTCAAGATGGAAAAATCCTTTTGCAAGAATGGCAAGAACAGTCACGGCTTCCTAAAGAGAATGAGCATTTAAAAGCGGAATACGGTGATTTGCGAGAACAGAATAAAAAACTTACAGAAGCGATTGAATCAAGTAAGAAAAACATTGAGGTCTTGGAAAGGGATAAGCAGGATGCTGGTATTCTGGAAAAAGAACTGGAAGAGGCGGTGGAATTGCAAACTGCATTGCAATTAAAAGTGAGTGTTGTCAAAGAAGAATCGAGCAAGTTGCAGAGTGAATATGATAATGCTCAGTCAACATTGTTAAAAAATCAGGATGGTCTCAAGACGACTAACGAAGAAAATGAAACGATAAGCAAGCAACTTGATGAAGCTAATCAAAGCCAGCGTGTTTTGAAAGAGCAACTGGATTCAACTAAAAAAATAATGGAAGCGTTAGAAAAGGATAAGAAGCATGCTGAAGCAGACAAGGCGGAAATGGAAGAGCAATCTTCTGTTGCGAAAGAAGAGCTTGAAAATGCGCAAGCGTTACAAAATAAATTAAGTTTAGAGGTGAGCACTGTTAAAAATGAATTAAGTCAGTTGCAGAGCGAGTATGAGAATGCTCAATCAGCATTGGTAAAAAATCAGGATGAATTTAAGCTTGTAAATGAAAAGAATGAAAGAATGAGCAAGGAGCTTGATGAGGCTAAACAAGGTCACAGTGATTTGACAAGGAAAATTCAATCGAAAAGGACAAAAACGGAGGGGGATAGGGAGCGTGCTGAAAAAGAAATGAAGCAAGCTAAAAAGCAACTTGAGAAGGCAGCAGTGTTACAAAGTAAATTGATGTTAGAAGTGAATGCTGCCAAAGAAGAAACAAGTCAGTTGCAGAGTGCATATGATAATGCTCAGTTAGCATTGTTAACCAAACAGTCTAACCTCAAGACTGCTAATGAAGAGAATAAAAAGATAGACACCCAGCTTGAAATGGCTCAAGAAGGTTCTCGTGTTTTGGAACAAAGGTTGCAGTCACAAAAGAATAAGAATGCGCAAAAGAAGATTGAACTAGATAAGATGCAATTAGAATCGCAGAAAATAGAGTTGCTACGATCTTCTCAGGCCTTCTTCGCACGTCTTGAGCAGCTTCCGGAATATAAGGCGTTAACGGCGGATGAGCGATTAGCAAAGATTGAATCGCGTATTGATAAGGATAGTTATTTTCAAGATGAGAGTAAAAATCAAGGCAAGTTAACAGCATTGAAGGAACTTAAAGTCTTGGTGGAAAAAAACCGAGAGGCGACTCTGGATGATCTTGATGGATGTCTTAAGAAGAATAAAATTTGGATTACACAATCAACGTGTCCAGATTATGCTTGTTTCAGGGGTGATGTGACTTCGGCACCATTGTTTGATGCGGTAGAGAAGTTCTTGAATCGTGAACGAAAGTTGCAGCAGGAGACAGGGTTGGTTAGTTCGCCTAGTGATAAGACTGAAGTGAGTAGTTTTATTCAGGTTATTTAATAACTTTTCCCTCATCTTATATTCATATAGAATCGCGCCTTTATTAATCCTGAATAAAGGCGATTCTTGTGCGTACACCACTCATAGCCGGCAATTGGAAAATGCATGGCACCGTTTCATCGGTAAAAACATTGATTGAAGGCATACGTGACGGTGCGTTTCCTTATACCGATATCAACATAGCCGTTTTGCCGTCTTTTATTCACCTCAAAGAAGTGTGTGATTTACTCAAAACATCGGCGGTTAAAGTCGGTGCTCAGAATTTGTATGTAGGCGCGCAAGGGGCTTATACCGGCGAAGTCTCTGGCCCCATGTTGAAAGACATAGGCTGTCAATATGTATTAGTTGGTCACTCCGAACGCCGCACCCTTTTTCACGATGATTTACCCTTGGTTGCTCACAAATTCAAAGCAGCGCTAGATGCTGGTTTGCAGCCTATTCTATGCGTAGGTGAAACAAGAACGCAGCGTGAACACGGTCTGACGGAGAAAGTGATACGCGAACAATTGGAATCCGTTATTGCTTTTGTAGGCGCTGATCTTTTTCAAAAATGTATCATTGCTTATGAACCAGTATGGGCCATAGGTACGGGTTTGACGGCTACACCCGGAGAGGCGCAAGCCGTTCATGCTTTTATTCGTGATGTTCTCGCTAAGAAAAGTGTTGATAGTGCTAAAAGTATTTGTATACTGTACGGCGGCAGTATGAAGCCGGACAATGCTGCATCGTTACTGGCCATGCCCGATATTGATGGCGGGTTGATAGGCGGCGCATCACTGGATGCACAAAGTTTTCTCGCCCTGTGTCAGGCAGCGAGTGAAAAGATTCTGCAGATTACTTGATTGAGGTTTTATGTATCAATTTATTTTGTTAATACATGTATTTATAGGCGTATTTATCATTGCACTGGTTTTAGTGCAACAAGGTAAAGGGGCAACGACGGGTGCTGCATTTGGTAGTGGTGCATCGCAGACTGTTTTTGGCAGTCGCGGTTCAGGTTCTTTTTTATTCAGATTAACCATTGCTTTTGGTGCACTCTTTTTTATAACCAGTATTGGGTTGAATTCGTTGACCATGCATGTGTATAAGCAGGAAAAAGTGATTAACCTGCCCTCCGTGCCTAATATTCCTAATACTAAGTAAAAATAAGCCGACGTGGTGAAATTGGTAGACACGCTACTTTGAGGTGGTAGTGGCGCAAGCTGTGACGGTTCGAGTCCGTCCGTCGGCAAATGATAAGTTAAGGAGGGTGAGTTGCTAGAGAATTACTTACCTGTATTCATCTTTATGATAATAGGCGTTTTGGTTGGCATAATCGCTCCTGTATTGGGGTATTTGCTGGGTCCTAAGCGTCCTAATGCCGAGAAACTCTCTGCTTACGAATGCGGTTTTGAACCGTTTGCCGATGCACGCGCACCGTTTGATGTCAGGTATTATTTAGTCGCCCTTCTTTTTATTCTCTTTGATCTTGAAACTGCTTTTTTAGTTCCCTGGGCTGTGGTATTTCGCGAGCTAGGTGTAGAAGGCTTAGTCGTGATGGGGATTTTTCTGGGTTTGCTCACTATCGGTTTTATTTATGAGTGGAAGAAAGGAGCACTGGAATGGGAATAAGTGATTTAGTCAAACCCGGGTTTTATTTAACCAGCGTTGAAAATGTTTTTAACTGGGCGCGTTCCGGTTCACTGTGGCCCATGAGTTTTGGTTTGGCTTGTTGTGCGGTTGAGATGATGCATTCTGCTGCTTCCCGTTACGATCTTGATAGATTTGGTGTGATATTTAGACCCAGTCCGCGTCAGTCTGATCTCATGATAGTCGCTGGCACGCTTTGCAATAAAATGGCGCCTGCTTTTCGTAAAGTATACGACCAAATGGCAGAACCGCGTTGGGTGATTTCCATGGGATCGTGTGCGAATGGAGGAGGTTACTACCATTATTCGTATTCTGTTGTGCGTGGTTGTGATCGTATCGTTCCCGTTGATGTATACGTGCCTGGCTGTCCGCCAACGGCGGAGGCTTTAATGTACGGCATTATTCAGCTGCAAAATAAAATCCGTCGCAATAAAAAAATTGAGCGCTAGGAGAGTTTGATGACAGATGTAAACACGCTGCTCACCCAGATAAACGCTCATTTTGTAGAAGGTATTCAATCAACCAACTTAGCGTTAGGTGAATTGACGCTGGAAGTTTTGCCATCTCATTGGTTACTGATAGCTAAAACCCTGCGAGATCATGCAGATTTTGATTTTAAATGTTTAGTCGATGTGTGTGGTCTGGATTATTTACATTACGGTCAAGAGGATTGGGAAACGAATAGCGCGACAGCAACAGGCTTCAGTCGTGGTGTGCTTTCTGTATCAGAACAGGCAGAACCGGCTAAGCCCAATCGCTTTGCAGTGGTCTATCATTTGCTATCTTTATCCAAAAATCATCGCCTTCGTATACGCGTTAACATTCCAAATGAGTCTGAATTAATGGTGGATTCGGTCATGGAACTTTGGCCGTCCGCTAACTGGTATGAGCGGGAAGTATTTGATTTATTTGGTATTTTATTTAAAGGTCATCCCGATTTGCGTCGTTTGCTCACAGATTATGGCTTCATAGGCCATCCTTTTCGCAAAGATTTTCCACTGATAGGCAAGATAGAAGCCCGTTACGATGCGGCACAAAAGTGCGTTGTTTATGAACCTGTCAGCATAGAAGCGCGCGTCCTTGAACCTAAAGTCATACGTCGTGATCAACGTTATGCCAACCTGGGAGAGTCATCCCATGGAAAATAAGAATAACCCACCCGAAATTCGTAATTATGTTTTTAACTTTGGGCCGCAACATCCTGCGGCCCACGGTGTGCTTAGATTAATTTTGGAAGTCGATGGTGAAACCATAGTCCGTGCGGATCCGCATGTCGGTTTATTGCATAGAGCGACAGAAAAGCTCGCTGAAAGTAAACCGTTTAATCACACCATTGGTTACATGGATAGATTGGATTACGTATCCATGATGTGTAACGAACATGGTTACGTGTTAGCCATAGAAAAATTATTAGGCATTACACCGCCGCCTCGTGCGCAATATATTCGAGTCATGTTCGATGAAATCACACGCATATTGAATCATTTATTATGGCTTGCTGCACACAGTTTAGATAATGGCGGCATGGCTGTTTTTTTATATTGTTTTCGTGAACGAGAAGATTTACTGGATTGTTATGAAGCGGTTTCCGGTGCGCGCATGCATGCGACGTATTATCGTCCTGGTGGTGTGTATAGGGATTTGCCTGATACCATGCCGCAATATAAAGCGTCTAAATGGCAAAGTGCTAAAGATATTGTAGCGTTAAATGAAAATCGTCAAGGTTCACTCTTAGATTTTATTCAGGATTTTACGGAGCGATTTCCACGTTGTGTAGATGAATACGAATCGTTGTTGACTGAAAATCGTATCTGGAAACAACGCACCGTTAATATCGGCATCATTTCAGCGGAACGTGCGATTGCTTTAGGATTCACGGGCCCCATGTTGCGTGGTTCAGGGGTCGCCTGGGATTTACGTAAAAAACAACCGTATGAAGTATATGACAAACTGGATTTTGATATTCCCGTTGGCACGGTCGGTGATTGTTATGATAGATACCTCGTGCGTGTGCATGAGATGCGTCAATCCAATCGTATCATTCAACAATGCGTAGATTGGTTAAAGAAAAATCCCGGACCTGTCATGATAGACGATTATAAAATTGCAACGCCTTCACGCTGCGACATGAAAATTAGCATGGAAGCCATGATTCATCATTTTAAAAACATGACGGAAGGTTATAGCGTACCGGAAGGTGAAGCGTATGCAGCGATTGAACATCCTAAAGGTGAATTTGGCGTGTATTTAGTGTCAGATGGCGCAAACAAACCGTATCGTTTAAAAGTGCGCGCAGCGGGTTTTCCGCATTTAGCGGGATTAAATGAATTAATCAGCGGACACATGATAGCCGATGTGGTCTCTACTCTTTCCAGTCTTGATATTGTGTTTGGGGAGATAGATCGCTAATGATTGATGAAATTCGTGAACAGTTGAATCAATGGTTATTGCGTTATCCTAAGGAACAAAAACGTTCCGGTGTGTTTGAAGCCTTGCGTTTGGTGCAAGAAAGTAATAACGGTTCATTGACTATAGAATTAATGGATGCGGTAGCGGATTTTTTAGAAATACCTAAGATTGCTGTGTATGAAGTGGCAACATTTTATTCGCTTTATCATTTGAACCCAGTGGGTCAGCACGTGATAGATGTATGCACGAATATTTCCTGCTCATTGAATGGTGCAGGAGAAATAGTCGCGCATTTAAAAAAACGTTTGGGCATAAATTTGAATGAAACAACATCAGACGGAAAAATTACTTTGCGTGAAGTGGAATGTTTAGGTGCGTGTGTGGCGCCACCGGTTTGTCAAATCGGTCATCAATATCATGAAAAACTCACGATAGAAAAAATGAATGAAATATTGAGTAAATTGGATTGAGTATCAAGATGCGCCAGCTTAGGACGTCTTCCCCCACAGGGGGAAGGTGCCCGAAGGGCGGATGGGGGAATAAAAGTGAGATTATTTTATAAAGAATTTGGATTAAATGGCGGTACTCCCCCTTCCGCCCTTTGGGCACCTTCCCCCTGTGGGGGAAGACGTCCTAAGCTGGCGCATGATTGTTTGAAAAAGAGGTTTTTTAAGAATGGCAAATGAAGTTTGCTTTCGTACATTACATTTAGATCAACCTTGGACGCTTGCAACGTATATGAGTGCAGGCGGTTATGCGCAATGGAAAAAAATCCTCACTGAAAATATTCCACCGGAAAAAATCATAGATAGTATCAAAGTGTCTGCTTTACGTGGTCGAGGCGGTGCAGGTTTTCCTACCGGTTTAAAATGGAGTTTTATTAAGAGGGATTTACCCGGTCAAAAATATATTCTGTGTAATTCCGATGAAGGTGAACCAGGCACGTGTAAAGATCGCGACATTTTACGTTTTAATCCGCATCAAGTCATAGAAGGTATGGCTATTGGTGCATACGTGATGGGTGCATCAGTGGGTTACAATTACATACGCGGTGAATACTGGGAACCGTTTCAGCGATTTGAAGCAGCATTGGCTGAAGCGCGTGCTGCAGGTTTGATAGGTAAAAACATTTTCGGTTCCGGTTTTGATTTTGAATTATTTTCGCATCTCGGTGCTGGTGCTTATATTTGCGGTGAAGAAACCGCCATGATGGAATCACTGGAAGGTAAGCGTGGACTTCCTCGCAATAAACCACCTTTTCCAGCCGGACGTGGACTCTACGGCAAGCCCACTACCATCAACAATACAGAAACGTATGCGACCATTCCTGTCGTCGTTGAAAAAGGTGCGGAATGGTTTTTGGGATTAGGTAAACCGAATAACGGCGGTTGTAAAATATTTTCAGTGACAGGGCATGTGAATAATCCGGGTAATTTTGAAATTCCTTTAGGCACACCGTTTAAAGATTTATTAGAAATGGCGGGTGGCGTGCGTCATGGTCATCAATTAAAAGCGGTGATACCAGGTGGCTCTTCTATGCCGATTTTGCCAGCGGATATCATGATGTCTCTTGATATGGATTTTGATTCTATTCAGAAAGCGGGGTCTGGTTTAGGCTCAGGTGCTGTCATTGTGTTAGATGAAACGGTTTGCATAGTCAAATTACTGAGCCGTATCTCAAAATTTTATATGCATGAATCTTGTGGTCAGTGCACACCGTGTCGAGAAGGAACGGGATGGTTATATCGATTGGCAAATGATATTGAAGAAGGTCGCGGTACACTGTCTGACATTGAAACCTTAAAACGGGCAGCTAAAAATATAGAAGGTCGTACCATTTGTGCATTCGGTGAAGCAGCAGCTTGGCCAGTAGGCGGATGCTTAAAACATTTTTACGATGAATTTGTTTATCATGTTGAGCACGGTCAGTGCTCACCTCTGACGAGAGTTTAACCATGTCTGAGATAGAAATTGAAATAGACGGAAAAAAACTGACTGCTAAACCGAATCAGACGGTGATTCAAGTCGCAGATGAAGCGGGTATTTATATTCCGCGTTTTTGTTATCACAAACATTTATCTATTCCAGCGAATTGCCGCATGTGTTTGGTGGAAGTAGAGAAGTCACCTAAAACGCTTCCAGCTTGTGCGACACCGGTTATGCAAGGCATGAAAGTCTTTACGAAATCGGCTAAAACATTATTGGCTCAACGTGCGGTCATGGAATTTTTGTTAATCAATCATCCTTTAGATTGCCCTATTTGCGATCAAGGGGGCGAGTGTGAGTTGCAAGATTTATCCATGGGTTATGGAGCATCTACTTCGGATTTTACGGAATGTAAACGTTCTGTTGCTGATGAAAACTTAGGCCCTTTGATTGCAACAGAGATGACGCGTTGCATTCTTTGCACGCGCTGCATTCGTTTTGGTGATGAGATTGCAGGCGTACGTGAATTAGGCATGACGTATCGCGGTGAACACGAAGAAGTCTCTACTTTTGTAGAACAAGCCATGACATCCGAAGTATCAGGCAATATTATTGATATCTGTCCTGTTGGCGCATTAACGTCTAAACCGTATCGTTTTACAGCGCGTGCCTGGGAATTAAATCAATCACCGTCTATCAGTCCGCATGATTGTCTTGGTACCAATGTCAATGTTCATACACGTACGGGCAAAGTCATGCGTGTGGTTTCACGCGAAAATCAAGCCGTGAATCAAACCTGGATAGCAGACAGAGATAGATTTAGTTACGCCGGTTTGTATCATGACGATAGATTAGAAGAACCCATGGTGAAGATAGATGGCGTATGGCGTGCCGTGGATTGGGCATACGCGATTGAAGTTGCAGCAAACGGATTGCAATCGGTGATAACAGAACACGGCGCTGATAAAATAGGCGCGCTCGCTTCACCGAATGCTACTGTAGAAGAATTTTATTTATTACAAAAAATCATGCGCAGTTTAGGTAGTCCGCATATTGATTATCGTTTACGTGAATGTGATACGGCAGATCAATCCTCCATGCCTTTATTTCCCGGATTAGATTTTTCTATGGCAGAACTTGAAGCCAGTGATGCTGTATTATTAATCGGTTCGAATCTACAAAAAGAACAACCGCTAGCTGCATTGCGAATACGTCAAGCGGGATTAAAAGGCGCAACCATCACGGCAGTTAATCCTGTCGATTACGCTTTTCATTTTAAGCTCAGCGCAAAATCTATTATTGCGCCACATCACATGGTTGAAACATTGTCTGCGATAGTGAAAGCACTAGAAGATTCATCGCAGGAAAATCACACTGTAAATATTCTTGCAGAGCAATTACGGAATAAACAAAAACCATTTATTTTGTTAGGTGCACTCGCCTTGCAACATAGAGAAGCATCTACCTTGCGTTACCTCGCGCAAAAAATCGCAACGCTTACCGGTGCACGTGTGGGTTATATGACAACAGGTGCAAATGCAGCGGGTGCGTGGTTGGCGGGTGCCATTCCGCATAGATTGCCGGGTGGTGTTGCTATCAACCATGCCGGATTAAACGCGTATGAGATGTTGCATAAAGCTAGACAAGGTTATTTATTATTGAATGTAGAGCCAGACGATTGTGCAAATGCACATCTTGCTGCGGAAAGTTTCAAACAAGCAAAATGTGTAATCGCTCTTTCTCTGTATCGTCATCCTTCATTAGAAATGGCTGCAGACGTGATATTGCCGATTGCACCGTTTACAGAAACATCCGGCACGTTTGTGAATGCATCTGGTCTTTGGCAATCATTTACCGGTGTAGCAACGCCGTATGCAGCTTCAAGGCCAGCGTGGAAAGTGTTGCGAGTCTTAGCTAACTTTCTGAAACTGGATGGTTTTGATTATGAAAGTTCCGAAGCCATTAAGCATGAAATTAAATCACACATTGATCATCAATCTTTTATCACACCGCCTTCATTTCAAGTGAATGAATCACATAGCTTGCAAGGTAAATTGTCACGCATAGGTGAAACGCCGATTTATGCTATTGATAATCTCGTGCGTCATGCCAAGCCATTACAAGAAGCACAAACGATAGTGCAAGGTAATGTTACGTGTGTTCGTCTTCATCCAACGACAGCAAAAAAATGGCAAGTACAAGACGGTGACAGAGTGAAGGTCAAGCAAGCTTCAGCGAGTAGTGAATTGTTAGTAACGTTAGATGAAACCATTGCTGAAGAAGCAGCATGGATAGCAGCAGGTATTCCTGAGACAAGAGCGTTAGGTGATGTATTTGGCGAAGTTGAGATAACCGTATGTTAGAAAGTGTATTTGCTATCGCAATGATCGTATTGAAAATCCTTGGGATAATCATTGGACTAGTCGTGATTGTCCTTTATCTTACGTATTTTGAGCGTAAAGTGATTGGTTACATGCATGTACGTATAGGGCCGAATCGAGTGGGGCCATGGGGATTCTGGCAACCGTTTGCAGATACGATTAAATTGCTAACCAAAGAAATCATTGTTCCCAATCCATCGAACTGGTTTTTATTTATCATCGCACCTATGCTCAGTTTTGGCGTGGCTTTGATAGGTTGGGTAGTCATTCCATTTGATCAAGGTGTTGTGCTTTCCAATTTGAATGCCGGTCTTTTGTATACGTTTGCCGTTTCATCATTGGGCGTATACGGCATTATGATTGCGGGTTGGGCATCGAATTCTAAATACGCTATGTTTGGTGCATTACGAGCCGCTGCTCAATCCATTTCATATGAAATTTGCATGGGCTTTGCTTTGATTGGCGTGATGATGGCAGCAGGTTCGCTCAATTTTCAAGAAATAGTGGCTGCGCAAACAGGCGGGTTTTGGCATTGGTATTGGTTACCCTTATTTCCACTTTTTATCGTGTATTGGGTATCCGGTGTGGCTGAAACCAATCGTTTACCGTTTGACGTTGCAGAAGGTGAATCTGAATTAGTCGCTGGATTTCATGTGGAATATTCCGGTGTGACTTTCGCTTTATTTTTCTTTGCTGAATACGCCAATATGGTATTGATTTCAGCCTTGATATCCTTATTGTTTTTAGGTGGTTGGTTATCACCGTTTCAAGGCATACCGTATTTGCAAACCGCGTTTGCTTTTATACCAGGCCCTCTTTGGTTGTTATTAAAAATCAGTTTTTTCCTATATTGCTATTTGTGGTTTAGGGCGACATTCCCGCGTTATCGTTATGATCAAATCATGCGATTGGGTTGGAAAATATTTATTCCGCTGACATTAGTGTGGGTGGTCGTGGTGGCACTTGCTGTGCAGTTTCATGTGAGTCCGTGGTGGGGGTAGGTGTTCATGGTTAGCTACAACGATTGCGCTTGAATGTCAGATGTGTTGTCATCCCGCGCGGCTTTTGGCGCGGGACCCAGTGACTTAAACCAAGCTTCTTGAATGTCGCTGGGTCCCGCGCCAAAAGCATGCGCGGGATGACAACGCATCTGCAGTAGCAAGTTGCTATCGTTGTCGTTACTCGTGAATGCTTACAAAAAATGAGGTATGAAACATGTGGCATCGTTTAAGCCAATACATAAAAAGTTTTTCGCTAGTGGATTTGCTAGGCGGTATGCGCGTGACGGGTAAATATTTCTGGAAAAAGAAAATTACCATTCAATATCCCGAAGCAAAAACACCGACTTCCCCACGTTTTCGTGGATTGCATGCTTTGCGTCGCTATCCTAATGGTGAAGAGCGTTGCATAGCCTGTAAATTATGTGAAGCAGTGTGTCCTGCACTGGCGATTAACATTGAAGCAGAAGAACGTGCCGATGGATCAAGGCGTACGACATTATACGAAATTGATTTATTCAAATGTATTTACTGCGGTTTTTGTGAAGAAGCTTGTCCGGTGGATTCTATCGTGTTAACTAACATGGCCGATTATCATGTTGAAAACCGCGGCGAAAATATTTTAACCAAAGAAAAATTATTGGCGATAGGTGATAAATATGAACCAGAGATTGCAAAAGATCGCGGTCTCGATAAGGAATATCGCTAATGATATTTTATTTATTCGCAACGCTGGCTGTTTGCTCAGCACTCGCTGTCATTACTGTGCGTAATCCCGTGCATAGCGTCTTGTCATTAGTCATTACTTTTTTTGCAAGCTCAGGTCTTTGGATGTTGTTGCGCGCTGAGTTTTTATCACTGATATTGTTATTGGTTTATGTAGGTGCTGTCATGACCTTATTTTTATTCGTCGTCATGATGTTGAATATTGATACGGAAGACAAACGCAGAGGGTTTGTTAATTATCTTACATTAGGCATTATCATAATTGTGCTGCTCACGGGGTTTATGATTGCTTCCGTTGGCCCCGACTATTTTGGTTTGGCCATCATGCCTTTACCGGCGCAAGAAGCCGCTAATTATAGTAATGTGCATGAATTGGGTAGCCTACTTTACACCGATTATGCATATCCTTTTGAAATAGCAGGCGTATTGTTATTAGCTGCCATGATTGCAGCGATTACGCTTGCACATCGCGGTCCTCGTAAACGCAAAGTGCAAAATGTCGCATCGCAAATTGCGGTTAAGCCACAAGATCGTGTGCGCCTCATCAATATGCCTTCTGAACCTCGATTAAAAGGGGATGCCTAACATGCCATCCTTAACTCAATTTTTGATTGTTGCTGCATTGCTATTTGGTATTGGCATTGCTGGCATTATTTTAAATCGTAAAAATATTATCGTTTTACTCATGTCCATTGAATTAATTTTATTAGCGGTCAATACAAACTTTATTGCTTTCTCTTATTTTCTTGGCAATGTGGTCGGACAAATTTTTGTATTTTTTGTATTGACCATCGCAGCAAGTGAAGCCGCGATTGGTCTCGCGATTTTAGTGGTCTATTACCGTCGTCGTGGTTCCATTGAAGTAGAACAACTTGATACGTTGAAAGGATGATCCATGAATACTCTGTTGATTAACCTTGCATTGCTCATGGCGTTATTACCGCTTTCGGCATCATTGATAGCCGGTATCTTAGGCAAACAATTAGGTAAACGATTAACGCATACCATCGTTATTTTTTTGATCAGTATCGCTTTTTTATTGTCTTGTTATTTGTTCAATGTGTTTGTTGTTCATGGGTCTATAACAGTAGACGAACGTTTTTATACTTGGGCGACCGCTGGTGTGATGCGATTTGATGTTGCATTTTTGCTGGATAGATTGAGTATAACGATGTCTATGATCGTTCTGTTTGTTTCCTTAATGGTACACATTTATACCGTGGGTTATATGGCAGATGATCCTGGTTATACCCGTTTTTTCTCTTACGTTTCCTTGTTTACTTTTTCCATGTTGATATTGGTGCTCGCCGATAATTTTCTTTTATTATTTTTTGGTTGGGAAGGTGTAGGTCTTGTTTCGTATTTGCTAATTGGTTTTTGGTTTGATAGGGAAGCGGCTAATCTGGGTAGTTTGAAAGCGTTTATTGTCAATCGTATTGGTGATATTGGTTTTATATTGGCGATAGCCGTGGTGTTAATGTTTTTTGGGACATTGTCTTATCACGATGTTTTTTATCAAGTGACAACTGTAGTCAGTAAGACCATCACGATTTTCCCTCACGTGACGGTTCCTGTGATAACACTGATTTGTTTATTATTGTTTATTGGTGCTATGGCAAAATCCGCGCAAGTACCATTACACGTGTGGTTGCCTGAATCCATGGAAGGTCCTACACCTATTTCTGCTTTGATACATGCTGCGACTATGGTCACAGCGGGTATTTACATGATTGCACGTATGTCGCCACTGTTTGAATATTCGCCTACCAGTTTGAGTGTTATTTTAGTGATAGGTGGAACAACGGCATTTTTCATGGGTTTGCTCGCCATTACGCAAAACGATATCAAGCGTGTGATTGCGTATTCCACGATTTCTCAATTAGGTTACATGGCTGTTGCTTTAGGAGCATCTGCTTATGATGCAGCGATTTTTCATTTAATCACGCATGCATTTTTTAAAGCTTTATTATTTTTAGGTGCAGGTTCTGTCATTATTGCGCTGCATCACGAACAAGACATGCGTAAAATGGGTGGCCTTGCTAAATACATGCCTATCACTTATGCGACGTTTATGATAGGTGCACTTGCTCTCTGTGCTATCCCACCGTTTTCCGGTTTTTATTCCAAAGACATTATCATTGAAGCGGTAAAATTAAGTCAGTTACCAGGGGCCACTTACGCCTATTATTGCGTATTAGCGGGTACGTTTATTACATCGCTTTATACTTTTCGTGCAGTCTTTATGACGTTTCACACCAATGAGCGTATGGATAAAACGCTACGCGGACACATTCATGAATCGCCGTGGGTAGTATTAATTCCTTTGATAGCACTCGCTATTCCCAGTGTGTTTGCCGGTGAATTTTTAATTGATAACATGATATTTACGCAGCCAAAATTATTAGGCGATTCTATTTTTGTCTTACCCGAACATAATGTATTGAGTGGTATACAAGATTATCACGGTGCCGTTTTAATGGCTTTAGATGCGGGTAGATCCTTACCTTTTTGGTTGGCGATGGCAGGTATCGTGACAGCTGCATTATTTACTATGCAATTTCCTAAGTGGTCAGTTTACATCAAAAAACGTTTTGCATGGTTGTATCAGATATTAGTTCACAAATATGGATTTGATGAATTTAATCAAATCGTTTTTGTGCGTGGCACACAAGAATCCGGCCATCTTTTTTACGAAGTCGGCGATGTAAAATTGATTGACGGTGTGTTTGTAAATGGTTCGGGCGCATTCATTCGGTGGCTCGCGAAAATCGGCCGCGGATTACAGACGGGATATATTTATCATTATGCGTTAGCCATGGTGTTAGGTATTTTGTTTTTTTTAGTGTGGTATAGATGGGGATTATAATTTATGTTTGAACACCTTCCCCTGTTAACAATTTTAATCTGGTTTCCGGTCATCGGAGCCTTCCTGATTTTGTGTACGGGTAATGAAAAAAATGTCAATTGGGCGCGCGGCATAGCGGTTTTTATCACCGTTTCCAATCTTTTATTGTGTATTCCTCTCTATCTTGGTTTTGATAGCGGTAGCTACGATATGCAATTTTTGGAAAACCATTTGTGGGTGAGTGCGTATAAAACGCATTACGCATTAGGCATAGACGGTATTTCACTCGTCATGGTCGTACTCACTAATTTTACCGGTTTATTAGTGATAATCGCGGCTTGTCATTCCATTAAAATTCGTGTTTCACAATACATGGCTGCGTTCTTAGTCATGCAAGGCATGATAGTCGGCGTGTTTTGTGCCATGGATGCGATTTTGTTTTACGTATTTTGGGAAGGCATGTTGATTCCCATGTATCTTTCTATAGGCATGTGGGGCAGTGCGAATCGCTCGTATGCATCCATCAAATTCTTTTTGTTTACGTTTCTTGGTTCCATACTGATGCTGGTTGCATTGATTTATCTTTACAATCAAACCGGCTCATTCATGATTCAACATTTTTATGGATTGCCCTTAGGTTTGCGTACGCAAGAGTGGCTGTTTTTAGCCTTTTTACTCGCATTTGCCGTCAAAGTGCCTATGTTTCCCGTGCATACTTGGCTGCCAGATGCGCACACGGAAGCGCCAGCAGGCGGTTCTGTGGTATTGGCTGCGCTCATGTTGAAATTAGGCGTATATGGATTTTTACGATTTAGTATGCCTATCACGCCGCTTGCTTGTGAAAAGTTAGCGTGGCTTATGATTGTTTTATCGTTGATTGCGATTGTCTATATCGGTTTGGTTGCGATTGTGCAAACGGATATGAAAAAGTTGATTGCCTATTCTTCTATCGCACACATGGGTTTTGCTACTTTAGGTTGCTTCATGGTGTATGACATTGTGAATCACATGCACAGTTTGCAAGATGCATACATGAGTTTGGAAGGTGCGGTGATACAAATGGTCGCGCACGCATTCGGATCGGGCGCCATGTTTTTAGGCGTGGGTTTAATGGCAGACCGTTATTACAATCATAGCCGGTTGATAAAAGATTACGGCGGTGTTGCACATACCATGCCAGTTTTTGCGGCATTTTTTATGTTATTTGCCTTATCGAATGTTGGCTTGCCCGGTACTGCGGGTTTTGTCGGTGAATTCATGGTAATTATGAGTGCTTTTCAAACGAATTTTAGTGTAGCTTTTATCGCCTCACTGACTTTGCTGTTAAGCGTGTCTTATACGTTGTGGATGTATAAACGTGTGTTTTTTGGCCCGATTACGAATCCTTACGTTGCAGCATTTACGGATATTACCTGGGTAGAAAAAATTAATTTTATCTTGCTCGCAGCCGGTGTGTTTTTTGTTGGTTTGTATCCGCAACCGATTATCGATGTGTTACGGGTGACCATAGGACATATTTTATTGCAAAGTATGCCGCCTGATTTAGCGTTTAATGTGCCGACGAATATAGCGTTTGCATAGTTTTTTGGAGAGTATTATGCGTTTTGATCTATCATCATTTGTATCTGCCATGCCTGAAATATTCATCCTTTCCATGGCATGCATTATTTTGTTGATGGATGCTTTTTTGCCTAAACAATATCGCCGTATATTGCCTTATTTGCTGGTGCAAGCGACATTAATCGGTGCGTTTTTTCTTGCGATTGTGCAGTTTGGTGCTTACCCCTCACCTTTATTGAGTTTTTCACGACAGTATGTATTAGATGATTTAGCGGTTACCTCAAAAGTATTTGTGTATTTGTTTGGTTTTTTTGCCTTTGCTTATGCACGTGAATACATTGAGGCGCGCAAGATTCCGGTTAGTGAATATTATTTGCTGGGATTATTTTCCATATTAGGTATGTCGATTATGGTTTCGGCGTATAGTTTTCTGTCTATTTATCTCGGTCTTGAATTATTGTCTTTGCCACTTTATGCCATGGTTGCCATGAATAGAGAGTCGAATGCATCTACAGAAGCGGCCATGAAATATTTTGTGTTAGGTGCATTGGCATCCGGCTTGTTGTTATACGGCATTTCATTGTTATACGGTGTGACTGGCAGCATTCAAATGGATACGGTAGCAAATGTTTTACAATCAAAACACAATTTGGTCGCAGTAGTCGCCATGATTTTTATCCTGGGAGGATTGATATTTAAATTTGGTGCAGTCCCATTTCACATGTGGGTGCCAGATGTGTATCAGGGGGCCGCGACGCCTACGACTTTATTTATTGCTAGCGCGCCTAAAGTGGCAACGTTTGCGATGACCTTACGCATACTTGCAGAAGCCCTGCCGAGTTTAGAAGTGTATTGGGTGCAAATTCTTATCGTGATATCCGTCTTGTCTATGTTGTTTGGAAATTTACTGGCTATCGCACAAACCAATCTCAAGCGAATGCTTGCTTATTCATCCATTGCTCACATTGGGTATACCTTGCTGGGTATCATTGCAGGGCCTGATTCTACGCTAGGTTATTCATCAGCTATGTTTTATATCACAACCTATGTGTTAGTCGCAGCGGGTGCATTTGCCATTATTACTATCATGAGTCGTAATGGTATTGAGCTCGATCATCTCGAAGATTATCGCGGCTTGAATGCGCGCAATCCCTGGCTTGCTTTCATGATGTTGTTATTATTATTTTCCATGGCCGGTGTGCCACCTATGGTGGGTTTTTTTGCCAAGTTAGGTTTGTTAGAAGCATTAGTGCAAGCGCATTTCGTGTGGCTCGCGGTTCTCGCTTTATTATTTGCATTAGTCGGCGTGTATTATTATTTGCGCGTCGTCATGCTCATGTATTTTGAAGAACCGGTAGAAGCCGTAGCGCATACGCCGATTATTGTTTCATCTAATATGATGACTATGATTAGTTTGAACGGTGTCGCTGCATTATTGTTGGGATTGTTGCCTAGCTTTTTTATTGATATTTGCAGGATATCGGTGAGTTGAGTATTGTCAATCGCATCTCTCTACATTTAAACTGATTTGATTGTTGCTTTCACGGATTTCACCCAAAAGGAATATGACATGTCAAAATTATGGTTTGCTCTTCTATCCATTATCTGTGTACTAACTTCTGCATCTGCTTCAGCCTATCAACTCTCGGGACATTTTTTGTTGCAAGGTGGTGGTTATGTAACGACATCGGGTGAAAATCAGATGATAAATATTAATGGTTTAATCGGCGATGAATTTAATGTAACGCATCATCAGCAATCGAATGCTGTGTTTGGTGTGGGTTATTTAGTCGACGGATTAAGACGCGGTCATTATGGTCTGGATTATGGTATTGATGCATTCTACCTAAGCAAAACCAAAGTTTCCGGTACCATTACCCAGGAATTACTTTTCACTAATCTCGCTTATCGTTATTACATTAGCCATTTGCCGGTTTATTTGTTTGCTAAAGGATATGCTGATTTAAATTGCAATCATTTGGCTCTGACAGTCGATGCAGGTATAGGTCCTAATTTTATGAAGACCATGCAATATCAGGATACATCGCTTGATGGCGTGACACTGCCTGATCATGCGTTTTCAGGTCACTCAAAAACGGTGTTTAGTGCCATGGCAGGTATCGGATTAAAGTTTATGGTGTTGCAACAATATCCGCTTGAATTAGGCTATCGTTATTTTTATTTAGGTCAAGGTTCCTTGCATCCACGCACCAATCAAATTCTGAATAACTTGAAGACAGGTACCAACACTGCACAAGCGTTAATTCTCACCTTGAGTATTTAGTAAGAAGTAAGATCGATCACCCCACGCTTATTCACCATAAGCGTGGTTTCCGCTATATCAAAGCCGCAGCACTCACCCGCGTTTTCGTATGAACTAATCTGCAAGATTACTTGAATAATGTACCATTTGTGGTACAGTTAATAGTGAGATAGAAAATGATTAAGACAAGAAAATTAGATGCTGTGTTTTTTTGCTCAGAAACAGGTGTTGAACCTGTAAGAGTTTGGCTTAAAGAGCTTTCAAAAGCTGATAAAAAAATAATTGGGGAAGATATTAAAACAGTTCAATTTGGTTGGCCATTAGGAATGCCATTGGTTGATAGCTTAGGGCATGGATTATGGGAGGTAAGATCAAAATTATCCGGTGGGAAAATCGCAAGGATAGTGTTTTTCATGGAGGATAATACCATGATATTGGTTAATGGATTTGTTAAAAAAACCAAAACTACACCTAAATTGGAATTGGATTTAGCTAGAAAAAGAAAAAAGCAGTATGAATTAAAATAGGAGGTAATATGACGATTAATAAATACAAGGGTAGTACACTGGATGGTTTTCTTGAAGAAGAAGAATTGTTAGAAAACAGTGAGGCTGTTGCAATAAAAAGAGTTATTGCATATCAGCTTGCGAAAAAAATGAAGAAGGGACATCTCAGTAAAACTGAAATCGCTGAAAAAATGCGAACCAGTCGTTCGGCATTGGATAGATTGCTTGATCCAGGTAATACATCAGTTACGCTTAATACCTTGGTAAAAGCAGCTCATTTTATGGGTAAAAAATTACGTGTTTCATTTGTGTGAATTAGCCGTTAAAACCGCTCTGCTTGCCCACGTTCCCGCATGCGATAAATCAGCATTTCTATGGCTTTTTGTAATTCTTCACTGATGGAAGGTTGATGAGTAGATGGTGTATCGGTGTGTTCATCTTGAACAACCGTGTCTAAAATTTCCTTTTTCATGTGCTTTCCTTGGTTTAAACTAGCGGCTTTATCCAAAACCATCATCCAAAATATACAAGTGAAATTGATGTGGGTATCAGACATTGCCACTCTGGTGGTTGAGAGATATCGCACAAAATAGAGTGATAACATGCAGTTAAATGATTTTGATTTTGAATTACCCGAAACCCTCATTGCGAGATATCCACTTTCCGAACGCAGTGCAAGCCGTTTGCTTTGCCTAAAAGGTCAGGGTCAGGCAGTGGTACACGGTCAATTTAAATGGATAGTCGACTTGCTGCAAGAAGGGGATTTGTTGGTATTTAACGATACCAAAGTCATACCAGCGAGATTGTTAGGCTGTAAACCTACCGGTGGTCAGGTTGAAATGCTGGTAGAAAAAATTCTGGATAATCAGCATATTCTCGCTCAAGTGAGGTCTAGCAAAACTTTGCGTTTAGGCAGTTATATTGAACTTGCACAGGGCGAGCAGTTAACGGTAGCAGATAGGCAAAATCAATTTTATAAACTGCGTTATGAAAATACGGATCGCACGATACTGAACCTGATAGAGACGATAGGGCAAATTCCTTTGCCGCCTTACATGCATCGTTTGCCTGAAAAAATCGATGATGACCGTTATCAAACGATTTATGCAAAACACAAAGGATCGGTAGCGGCACCTACTGCTGGTTTTCATTTCGATCATTCTATTATGGAAGTCTTACACGCTAAAAAAGTGGATATGGGTTATTTAACCTTACACGTGGGTGCGGGTACGTTTTCGCCAGTCAGGGTAGATAATGTCTTAGAGCATAAAATGCATGCGGAATATCTCGATGTTTCAGCGGAATTATGCGCGAAAATTATCTCAGCGAAAGCGCGGGGTAAGCGGGTGATTGCGGTAGGTACGACCAGTTTGCGTGCGCTTGAAACGGCAGCGCAAAGTGGTGTGATAAAACCGTATCAAGGTGAAACCACTATTTTTATTTATCCCGGCCATAAATTTCAAACAGCCGATGTATTGATTACCAACTTCCATTTGCCGCGTTCTACCTTGCTGATGTTAGTGAGTGCTTTCGGCGGGTTTGATCAGGTCATGCATGCCTATCGTGAAGCGGTTAGGCAATCTTACCGGTTTTATAGTTACGGCGATGCGATGTGGGTGGCGAGAGATGATAAACCTTTGATTATAAAATGATTATTATTTACACATTCTGTTCTTGATTTGATCTATTTTGCCAGTTATAATGACGGTCATTTTTATAAACTAAACGAGGATAGTGTTATGTTAAGCCATATTGAAAACCTGAATTCAGATGTATTTAAAGTAATCGTCGCTGATTGTTCATACAACCCAACGCTCGCGAATCTTTCCATGACGTCTAAGGCCATGCAGGAAAAAGTATTCAAGTTGCCTTGCGGTGAGCTGGTAGAGGATTTGAATGAGTTACAGCCTTCTTATTTGCGTGCGTTTTTTGCAAAACCGTATCGTTATCCAATTTTTGCAATTGGTATGCAATCCGTAGTTGGGATAATTGGCTCTATGATGTGTGAAACATATTTAGGCAGTTATTTCGGTGCTCTTGCAGGCATTTCAATTGGTGGCGTATTGGCTGGTGCTGTGGCTAGCGGTGTTAGTGGCAGCATGGAGGATTTTAAAAATACGGTTTCTTTTGCGGTAAAGTCTTACAAGATCACTGGGATATCAGCCTTTAAAATGTCATACAAAATAGAGATGAACATTGCTGAAACTGGTTTTGATTTACTTGCTAAAAAAGTCCATAAGAGTTTTGATTTTGGTAAAGGGTTAATTTCTTCATTTGGAAATATCGTAGAAGAATCACCTAAGCAAGTGTTTCGTGCTTATGTTGAAGAGTGTGGTAAGGCATATCTTGCATTGAATATGTTTACTGAAAAAAATATACAGTATCTGACTGATTTAGAAAACCAGAGAAAACCAATACAAGAAGAGTTGAGCAAGCCTAACGCGAGAAAGCATAGCTAGTCGCAATGTATGTTGGGTTACGGCATCCTTCGACAAGCTCAGGATCGCCTAACCCAACCTATATGCTTCTGCTATTTCATTTCCATAATTGACGCTAGCCAGAAACCGCTTATAATCACCCTCGCTTATTATCATCTATCCTGTAAGGCGGCAACATGAATCAACTGCTTCATTTTTTTATTTCCGATGCTCATGCTCAAACTGCGAACGCAGGTGCAGAAGGCGGCGGGTATTCATTCCTCATCATGATTGTTGTATTTTCTGCATTCATTTATTTTTTCATGTGGCGTCCTCAGAATAAACGCGCGAAAGAACAACAGAATCTAATGGAATCGCTCACTAAAGGCGACGAAGTGGTGACAGCCGGTGGAATGCTAGGACGGGTTAATAAAATCAGCGGTCAGTATTTGACATTGTCAGTCGCTAATAATGTGGATATTGTCATGCAAAAGACAGCTATTGTTAGTGTGATGCCTAAAGGTACGTTAAAAACCATAGAATAAAGGATTGTATTTGCACATGGCTGCTATCACGAATCGTTATCCACTCTGGAAATATATTTTAATCGTCATCGTTATTGCCGCTGCTTTTATTTATGCAGCACCGAATTTGTATCCTCAATATCCTGCCGTGCAAATCATGGGCGATAAGGCAACAGTCGTTGATGATCAAGTTTTTGCTAATGTAAAAACAGCATTACAACAGGCAAATCTTACCTATCGTGATGCGCAATTTGCAGATCAGCGCATATTATTTCGATTTGATTCCACAGACGTTCAATTCAAAGCAAAAGAAGTGATACAAGAGACCTTAGGCGATAACTATTTGGTTGCGCTCAATTTAGCAAATGCAACACCGTCTTGGTTGAAATCATTAGGCGCTTCGCCTATGAAGTTAGGTTTGGATTTACGCGGCGGTGTGCATTTCTTATTGCAAGTCGATGTGGATTCTGTGATGCAACAACGCATAGAAGGGGATTTGCGCGGTATAGGCCAATCCTTGCGTGAAGAACATATTCGTTATACGGGACTCACTCGTAAATCGACGAATCAAATTGTGCTGCAATTTAGCGATAAAAATGCATTGGATGCAGCCTATACGTTTGTGACCAGTCGTTATAATGAGTTCACTTGGGATAGACAAAATAATGCTGCAAACTTCACATTAACCGGTTCGTTGTTACCACCCGCCATGTTCAAGGCTAAGCAAGAAACACTAGAACAAGCCATGAATACCTTGCGCAATCGTGTGAATGAATTAGGTGTTTCAGAAGCCATTGTGCAACAACAAGGTGAAAGCCGAGTATCGATAGATTTGCCTGGTGTTCAAGATACAGCAGAAGCAAAAAATATTTTGGATAAAACAGCGACCTTAGAATTTCGTTTAATGGATGTTGAACATGATGCAACGCTTGCATCACGCGAAGGAGTCGCGCCTCCTGATACGCATTTTTATTCTTATCATGGTCAACCCATCTTATTAAAAAACGATATTATTTTGCGCGGCTCATCGGTTGTGACGGCGACTTCTGGATTTGGTGAAGATGGTCGTGCCAATGTTTCTGTTCGTTTAAGCGGTGCAGGCGAAAGTAAATTTACTAAAACAACCGCTGAAAATATCGGTAAGCCCATGGCAGTTGTTTATGTAGAAGTTAAATCAACGCCTAAAATGGAAAATGGCAAACAAACCATTACGTATAAAACAGAAAAAGATGTGATTAGTGTGGCTACCATTCAAAGCGCATTAGGAAATAGTTTCCAGATTACAGGTCTGGTGAACGCGAATGAAGCGCGTACCTTGGCATTACTTTTGCGTGCAGGTGCTTTGCCAGCGCCCGTTACTATCATTGAAGAGCGCACTATTGGCCCTACGCTGGGTAAGCAAAATATTCACATGGGTGTGCTTTCTATTGAAGTCGGTATGGGATTAGTCGTTATTTTTATGGCGCTTTACTACGGCGTGATGGGACTCATCGCCGATCTTGCACTCGTTATGAATCTGGTATTAATCGTATCTGTCTTATCGTTATTGGGTGCGACACTGACATTGCCTGGAATCGCCGGATTAATGCTAACCGTTGCTATGGCTGCCGATGCGAATGTATTAATCTTCGAGCGTATTCGTGAAGAAATTCGGCGTGGTATGGGATTGCAAGCCAGTATTTATGCGGGCTACGAGCGTGCTTTTATCACGATTTTAGATGCGAATATCACAACATTAATTGTGATGATGATTTTATTTAGCTTAGGTTCCGGCATGATTAAAGGTATAGCGATTACCATTACCATTGGTTTGATTACGTCTATGTTTACGGCTATCACCGGTACGCGTGCTGTCGTCAACTTAATGTATGGTCGCCGTTCGGTACAACGTATTTCAATTGGAATTTAATGCAGGATTCACGCAATGGAATTTTTTAAACACAATACAACGATTAATTTTATGGCTCAGCGCAAATGGGCGGCTGTGCTTTCGATTATTTTATTTGTGATGTCATTGGTGTCACTCTCTTATTATGGCTTGAATTGGGGTTTGGATTTTACAGGCGGCACACAAATTCAATTGAGTTATCCAGAAGCAGTTGATCTTGGGCAGATACACGATAATCTGGAGAAAGCGGGATTTCCGGATGCGGTAGTCGTTAGTTTTGGTACATCAAAAGATGTGTTGGTGAGTCTCGTACCTAAAGAAAAAAATCCAGCGACTATGGATGATACGGCTAGAACGGCTATGATGAAGCAAGTATTAGCCGCATTGCCAAATGCCAAATTAAATCAAGTGGATTATATTGGGCCTACCGTTGGCCAAGAGATGGCTAGCAAAGGATTGATGGCGATTATCATCGCATTACTAGGCACCATGATTTACATCGCGTTTCGTTTTGATATGCGATTTGCTATCGGATCAACCGTCGCACTGGTACACGACCCGATTATCATTGTTGGTATTTTTTCTTTTTTTAGTATTGAATTTAATTTAATTTCACTCGCCGCTGTTTTAACCGTCATTGGTTATTCGTTGAATGACACGATTGTTATTTTTGATAGAGTGCGTGAAAACTTTCGCAAGTTTAGAAAAGCAGATGCAGTGGAAGTCATGAATCAATCCATCAATCAAACCTTGTCACGAACCATCATGACATCGGCTTTGACATTAATTGTCGTCTTGGCACTTTTCTTCCTAGGCGGCAGTTTGCTGCATGGATTTGCACTGGCCCTTATTATTGGTATTGTCGTTGGTACGTATTCTTCCATTTATGTCGCAGGTTCACTTACGCTTGCGCTCGGCTTAACCAGACAGCATTTGATGTTAGTGCCTAAAGAGGTAGATGGTAGACCGTAATGAATGGCGACAGCGATAGTAACTTGGTGTTGCAGATGCGTTGTCATCCCGCGCATGTTTTTGGCGCGGGACCCAGCGACATTCAACAAGCTAAGTTTAAGTCACTGGTTCCCGCGCTAAAAGCATGCGCGGGATGACAACGCATCTGGTATTCAAGTGCAAGCGTTGTAGTTAACTGTTACTTTTTTTGTGCGGCAATGTCACTATTTCTTTTTTTAAAAAAGAAATATCTAGAGGTGGTATGTCAGAATAATCAATTTCTGAATCTGCTATTTTATCTAATCTTTTCAAGTCGCTTGAAATAGATTTTCGTTTCGTACTCATTTGCTTTCCTCATTGGAGTCATTTGTATTACAATCGCGCCAATAAAATTATAGAAGCAAAATGAGGATCTATGCAACACAACGACATAATGATTAATCACTATCTTACTTCTGCTAATGCTGCTGCTTACTTCGAATTAATTGATGTAGCTATTTCAGGTTATACCAAAGCCATCGCATTGTACTTTGAATCGCAAAAATCTACGGTTGGGTTGGTGTCGGTTTATTATAAACGTGCAATGGTCTATATTTTTCAGCAAGAGTACATGAATGCCTGGTCGGATTTAATGATGGTCATCGCACTTGATCCTCATTATGCGACTGCTTATATTGTTCGTGCGCATCTATATTATTGTTTTGGTCAGTTTGAGATGATGATTAGGGATTTAACAAAAGCCATTACGTTAAATCCAATCGGACAAAATGCTTTTGATGCTACCCTCTATAATAACCGTGGAATGGCTTATTATCATATTGGAAATTATAAGCAGTCTATTAACGATTTGAGTAAAGCGATTGCGTTAGATCCTACGGACCCTACTTTCTATATTAGCCGTGGGAATGTTTATTATTTAATGTCAGATTATAAGAATATGTTTGCGGATTATAAAAAAGTGCTGACGTTTTATCCCGAAGGTGTGTTGACTCATAATACGCCAGATGATCTTTTAGATATGAAATCTATTTTAAAAAAAGTTCGGGATTCTTTGAGAGCTAAAAAGATATCAGTGACATCAAATAGTATTTTTAGGTCGCATGGGAGGCGCAGAAATAACGGGTATTCACCAGAACAATCCATTCGTAGAAATGATTATTATAAACAAGACAGATAACTTATAATCGATGGAATCATTTTCTGGAACCGTCTCATGCAATTCAAATGGAATGTATTTGCAGTTATCTTGTTTGCCTCTATCATTCTCGTGACCAGTTGTTCGCGTGAAGAAAGACGCGAAGCACAAGGGTATATTGAAGGTCGTTATACGTACATGGCGACTAGTGTTTCAGGCGCATTAAAACGACTTAACGTTGCTCGTGGGGATAGGGTAAAAAAAGGAGATGTATTAGCGGTATTGGAAGAACAGCCTGAAAGTGATTTGTACGATGCAGCCGTACAAAATCTCAAGCAATCGTTAGCAGCACGCGATGCAATAGCTGCGAATTTACAATACGCAAAATTAACGTACGAGCGTTATAAAATATTAGTTCCACAGCGCGCAATACAACAAGCACAACTGGATAATGCAAAATCCGTATACGATGCAACGGTTGCGCAATTGGCTGAGGCGAATGCGACAGCAACATCAACGGCTGCTACACTTGCTCAAACAAAATGGGTGAAGCAACAAAAAATAATGGTCGCCCCAGTGGATGCAATTGTATTCGATACCTATTATCGATTAGGTGAATATACGATAGCGAATCAAGCCATTCTTTCATTGCTAGCACCGCAAGATATTAAAGTTATTTTTTACGTGAATGAACCTGAATTAAGTTATTTAACATTAGGGAAAGACGTATCCGTACAATGTGATCAATGTGAAAAATCCTATGCAGGAAAAATCAGTTTTATTTCTCCAACTGCAGAATATACACCGCCTGTTATTTACAGTAATGATACTAATGAGAAATTGATTTATCGTATTGAAGCAGAATTTGCTAAAGATATTGCTTATAACATGCATCCTGGCCAACCGGTTTATGTGTCGTATCAGGTTTTGCATGACAAATGATTACGTAATCGATGTTCATCATTTAAGTAAATCATTTAATGGTAAATCAGCTGTTGATGATGTGTCATTACAAGTAAAAAAAGGCGAGATTTTTGGTTTTTTAGGGCCAAACGGTAGTGGTAAAACAACGACTATTCGCATGATATGTGGTTTGATGACGCCGGATTCCGGTTCGGGAACTTGTTTTGGTTATGATATTGTAACCAATCCCTTACCTATCAAACGTTTAGTCGGATACGTTCCGCAAATATTTAGTCTCTATAAAGATTTAACCGTAAAAGAAAATCTTCAGTTTATTGCACGTGTATATGAAGATAAGGATTATATTTTTCGTGCCAATAAAATCATGCAAGAGTTAGGATTAGATCAATATAAAAATGTGTATGCTGGTTTATTATCCGGTGGATGGAAGCAACGTTTATCATTGGCTGCCGCATTAATTCACGATCCAAAATTATTATTATTAGATGAGCCAACAGCCGGCGTAGACCCCAAAGCCCGTCGTGAATTCTGGGATTACATCTCACATCTTACAACACAAGGCATTACATCCTTAGTGAGTACGCATTATATGGATGAGGCAGAGCGATGCAATCGTCTTGCTTATATTGTGTATGGACAATTGATGGCGGAAGGAACGATACCGGAAATCATGCAAACGGTCGCGCTATTTACCTGGTCTGCTAGTGGAGAAAATCTTGCCGCATTAGCAAATGAACTGCGAAATCAGAAAGGGGTTGAGCAAGTGACCGTATTTGGGAATGAGTTACGCATATGTGGTACGAATGAAAGCTTGTTGCAAAAAGTCGTTAATGCACATAGTCAGTATAAATGGCAGCAAGTGAATGCGAATCTTGAAGAAGTCTTTATTCATTTGGTGAATCAACGATGATGGCTAATTTTTCATGGTATCGATTGTGGGGCCTCATCATTAAAGAGTTTACGCAATTTTCTCGTGATCGTAGTACGTTTGTGATTATTATTTTCATGCCAATTTTGCAACTTGCTATTTTTGGCTTAGCGATTAACATGAATCCTAAGCATTTACCCACTGCATTAATCAATTCAGATCACGGGCCTTTTTCACGAACTTTAATTCATCAAATGCAAAATACGGATTATTTTAAATTCGATCATTATCCGCAATCAGAACAAGCAGCGAAGCGATTATTGGCAACACATCAAGTATTATTTACTCTGAATATTCCGCCGGATTTTTCACGAAAATTAGTGAGAGGCGAAAAGCCTTCAGCGTTACTCGAAGTTGATGGCACCGATCCGGTTTCAGTAGCTTATGCGGTTTCTGCATCAAATGGAATGATGGCAACGGCATTTCAATATGATTTGATAGGTCCACTGCAATCATTAAATCCAAAATCCGGTCCCGCGCAATTGCTAGTCCATACTAAATATAATCCCAGTGCGATTACGCAATATAATATTGTGCCAGGATTATTAGGCACCTTGCTCACCATGACGTTTGTAATGGTTGCCTCCATGGCGTTAACTAGAGAGCGTGAACAAGGCACTATGGAAACATTATTAGCGACGCCTATTTCGCCGCTAGAAGTCATTATCGGGAAAGCAACGCCGTTTATTGTGGTTGGGTATTTGCAAGTGATGGTGATATTAATTATTGCCATTTATTTTTTTAACGTGCCTATGGTGGGTAGTTTATTTTTATTGCTGTGTGTGGTTCTACCGTTTATTTTAGCAAGTCTTGCAGTAGGCATGACGATTTCAACGATAGCGAAAACGCAATTGGAAGCGAGTCAAGTGAGTATTTTTTTCTTTTTACCTTCCATGTTGTTGTCGGGTTTTGCGTTTCCATTTAAAGGCATGCCAGATTGGGCGCAATATATCGGTAACGTATTACCATTAACGCATTTTATTAATATCGTGCGCGGCATTATGTTGAAAGGCGTTGGATTTTCCGAAGTATGGATAGATTTGTGGCCGCTACTGATTTTTATGTTAGTGATGTTAGTGATTGCATTGAAGCGATATAGAAAAACGCTGGATTAGTATTTGTTAATCAATGAGTTACAGTCGATTAGATTGATACTGCTATAATTTACACAAAGAGGAGATTTGATGATGAGAAGTGTTTTTACTGGCAAAGCGCCAACTTACAATAATTTAACCTTATTAGCGGATCACTTTAGAAAAAAGCATGGTGATGCAGCAAAAGAAATAGTAGGTATATTGATTGCTACCACTGATTTTCTGACGAGCACAGCAACGGAAGCAGAATACCAAGTTAATCGTAATAAACGCATTAAAGAAAATGAAATAGTCAGTTTATTAGATAATCCAGGTGTATTATTGCAAGTGTATTATGATAATCATAAACATCATCAAGAAGCAGTGGATGCCATGAATTTTTGTGCGCGAGCTATCTTGGAACAGTTGCAAGCACTTAAAAATAAAGACGATAAAATATATCAATATTATGAAGCGCATGATAATTCACTAAAGACTTTTTTATTGAATATACAGGTTGAATTGAATAATAGAGTGAATAAAAAATTGTAAAGCTGAGTTATGCATCTAGTATTTTATATGGCTTATGTTTAGAGGGCATTTAAATGAAAGATGGATATAAAGGTGGTGATGGCTATCAGAAAAATGATGAATCTGGATGGTATGATGATCAAGATTATGACGATGATAGCGAAGACGATAGTGAAGATTCACTTGAATCATCACGTTTTCCAGATGAATTTTCCAGCCAATTTGAAATTAAATATGGCGACAATAATGAAGTCATTGGCGAAATTGCAAGTGGCATAACAGGCGATGTTTTACGATTAAAATATATTGGCGACGATGAAAAAATAAAATCACTGTCTGATGAAGATGGTTATGTGATTGTAAAAACATTAAAAACCAGTGAAGATAATCGTGCTTTTAATAAGCATGCAAAAATTACTTTTAATAATGAAATTCAAAATATTCAATCATTGAGTCAGCATAATGATGACAAATCATTACGTCGTCCAAAGACAACTTTGTTTGAATGTTCAGATGGTACAACCTTTATTATTAACGAATGTATTTACAGTAATAAAGAAGATAAAACGTCTCAAACCATGGCTAAACACGTCGCTAACCTGAGTAAGAATCCATATTATTCAGAGAATGCGCATGTGCTTGCTGCAACACTTGCAGAAATAGAATTGGGAAAAATATTGGCTGTGCAAGAATTACATGAGCATGGTTTAGGTCATTTTGATTTGGGTAATCGAAATGTTTTACGCTCGGATAATGTTATGCCGACCATGCTGTGTGATTTTGGTATGTCGTTAAAAATTAAAGATAAAATGACAGGATTGGCCGAAACTGATCCGGGATTTTTACTGACACCCACGTATTTATACGATAAGGCAGCCTTGCCAAAAGAGAATAGAGTATTTAGTACTTATACGGATTTGTTTGGCTTGAAAGTATCTGCCATGGAAACAACCGCAGCATTTATGGGTTTAGCGGATAGTCAGAGTGAGATGGAGAAACAAATTCATTACAAGCATTTAGATGCGCGCAGTTTGGAAAATGCAGTGGCGATAACGGTAGATAAAAATAAAGATATAGATTTGAATCAGTTAAAGAACATTCAAGCACAACCTCAAAATAAAAATAAATCTATTTTAATTAAGCATGGTGACGACATAAAAATATATGGAAATGCAGAGAGTCATTACAATAATCCAGAAGATTGGAAAGTAACGAAATTATGTACTCGTGGCGATATGAATTATAAAAATATGAATAAGGCATTTGATTCACGTAAAGTCAGCGTGAAAATGGTTGAAGCTAAACCATCAATTGAAGAAATTGAGAAATCTCTAGGAAAGGATAAGCATCCTATTTTATTTGTTAATCCAGAGTTTAATGCGGGATGGATGTATCGATATTCTAATAAGAAAAATAAATGGACGGTTACTCAATTAGATGAGGATAAAATAAAGAAAAGCAATTTTTTTTCTCAATTAAATGTGAATATGAATGATGAGATTAAAATCAAAGACAGTCATGCATTAGATGAGCTTGTGTTTTTTATGAATAAGAGAAATCTTTTCCCACCAGAGGCAACTAAGCAGTCGGATAATTTACTAGAAGTCGAATTAACTCTTGATCAAGAGAAGTTCATTGAATCACGTAAAGGTCATGCAAAACAATCTTATTTAAGCGCAATGATGGAAGAGGGTAATGAGGATAGATTAAAAAGAACGTATGATAATGTTGTATCTTATACAGAAAGCAAAGTGAATAATGATGCAGAAATCATGAGAAAAGATGCGGGATTGATTTTTTTGGAAACCTATCAATCGTATTTAACGTCGTTTACCGTTAATCCTGAAGTGAATGCGTACGATGCTGAAAAAGCGATAATTACTGATTATTGTCAGTGTACGTCTCAATTAATGGTGGATGGTATAAAAAGTGTAGATGTTGAACATGTTGATGCAGCAGATTCGTTGAAAATGAAAGAGATAACAGAAAGAGTCGCAGTGGAATTGAAACATCAAGGATTAGAAAATGAAGCACTGCAAATCACGCAGTGTATTAGCGATCATTTTGTGAGTGGTTATCGAGTGGTATTGCAAGATCATAGAGTGATGGTGGCAGCAAAAGTGTATTTGACAAAAGCAAATGAAATAAAAAAAACGAATGGTGGTAAAGTAGGTGAAGTTGATCTGGATAAATGTATTGATCAATTGAATACTATCATTAAGGATATAGAGAAGAGAGGCGCACAGTCGACGAATGTTGTTATAACCAAGACTGCGTTTGATGCGGTGAATCATTCATTTAAGCAAGTGCAAGTATCTGTTGATCAAGCAAAAAAAGATTCGTTAAAAAATAAGAATGAAAATAAATCAGTAAAAAATAAAATGTAGCGCTTAAATATTCCACGAATAAGTTAATACGATAGGATGATCAACGGGATTCCCGTTGATGGGATGCAGGTTTTTATCGGTAGTACAACCGGTTAATAGTAATGTGAGTAGTAAGAGTTTTTTCATGGGTTGTTGTCTCATGGTTGTCGGATGTTGGTTGTAGGTTGGGTTAGGCGCTTTTTGCCGTAACCCAACAAATATTATTCTGTTGATGATCGTGATTGTTGGGTTACGCAAAAAACGCTAACCCAACCTACAGCCAACATTCGGTGTTATAATCAGCTTACCCTATAAAAAAGTTTCTGAATTTTTCCGTCATCGAGCGTTCATTAATATCAATTTTATTATCTTTGTTTTCTTCCGATTTAAACAAGCTGAATAACACTAATTTATTTGGCTTATCATTAAAGGTTACAGGGATAAGCATGTTTGCGATAATTCGCATAATGTCCAAAGGAAATATATTTTTAGCTTCATGAATTGCAAATAATAATATGATTTTATGATCCAGTGTTGAAATGAGTTCTTTATTATTTTTATAACAAAGAATGCTGTCGACGTAACTCTCAGGCGTCATGGTGTTTTCATCGTATTCAACAAATAAGCAGTTTTTCTGAATAGATTGTTGAATAAGATGTTCTTTTTCTTCTTTGCTTCCTTCAACAAAAAGAATGACGTTGATGTGTAGTGGGATATCGTAAGATTGAAGGTCATAGAAATTTTCTGTTGTACCACAAACTCCAGTGGATGAGCCACTTAAAGTCAAAGTGTGGTCATTGATATATTTCTGACCTGATATCTCTTTAATAGTAATCGTGTGTCCTGGTATCTTAAAAAGCAACTTATCGATATATCTTATTGCATTGCTGTATTTGCCAAATAGCAGCACATTAATATCTTCTAAATTTTCTACGTCGTTTCTATTGTTTAACATGGTTATATCTCCTCAGTTGATAATTAAAAATTGTAAGTAATACAATTTTTTTCTTCACGCTTCAAAACAGCATTCACATTTTCTCTCGATTGAAACAAGCTGAATAATCGCAGTTTATTCGGTTTATCAGCAAAGGTTACGGTGATAAGTGAGTCTGCAACATGTCGGATGATATCCATGTTAAGCAGATGCTCGAGACCTGCATGAGCCATGGTGAATAATAAAATAGTTTTATGGTTTAAGTCGGATATTAATGTTTTGTTAGCTTTAGAGTAAAAAATGACATCGATGCAGTTGTCAGGCGTTATGATTTCTGAATCGTATTCAATGAATGAGCAATTTTTTTCAATGGATTGCTGGATAAGGTATTGTTTGTCTTCTTCGCTTCCATTTATAAAAAGAATGGCACTGATATCGTGTGAAATAAAAAAGTTATCAAGATTTTTTCTGATTCCATACGATGATTTACCATGTTTTAAAGTAAAAACATGATTGATATATGCAAAATATGAATGCGTTTCCACGAGGAACAACTTGTTGTTTTCTGATTTGTTAGATAGACCGAATAGCGTTTCTTTCAGTTTGTCCATGATGTAATCTGGTCGTTTGCTAAGGACGTCAAATACCAAAATATTATTTTTAACTTCCGCGTTTCGGTTATTTAACATGGTTATATCTCCTCGATTGATAGTTATACCTTATTAGCAATACAATTTTTATCTTCATGTTTCAAAACGGCGCCCACATTATTTTTCGCTTGAAACAAGTTGAATAATCGCAGTTTATTCGGTTTATCAGCAAAAGTTGTGTTGATAAGCATGTCTGCGACATGTCGAATGATGTCTATGTTGAGCAGATTGTTTTGGGTGGAATGAGCAATTGTAAATAGTAGAATGGTTTTATTGTGTAAGTCTGATATTAACGCGTTGTCATTTTTATAGCTAAGAATGCTAACAGGTGTCATCTTGTTTGTATCGTATTTAATGAATAAACCATTTTCTTTAATAGACTTTCGGATAAGGTATTGTTTGTTATTTTTATTTCCATTTACAAAAAGAATGACATGGATAGGTTTTGAGTTAACAAATTCTTTGAAATTATAAGAAGAATTATGGTTATAAAAATTAGAACATTTAACCTTATAAATGCCGTGTTTTGAAATAGAGTAATGATTGATAAATGGTTGGGATGGATTCATTTCTATGTTGATAAAGCGATTTGCTGATATATCGAGTAATGGATCTGATAGTGTCTTATTTACTTTACCCAACATGTCATTTAATTGCTTATTAGTGGCGCCAAATATCAGTACATTGTTTTCAGGTGTATCTTCCACGATTCTGTTGTTTAACACGGCTAATTATCCTCGATTGCATTTGATTGTGCATAAATCTAGCACATTAAGATGTAAAAAGAAAGGATATTTTACATAATTTAGATAAGTGATTATTTTATTGTCTGTTTGTGCTGATCTTAGGATATGACAAAAATAAGCTATCAGTCTTTGTATAAACAATAGATTTAATGTGTATAATCCGCTACAGACAAAAATGTGTATGGTGTGTATACTGTATGAATAGCAGGGAAATCATAAAGTTACTGGGATTAGATGGCTGGATTAAGCATAACCAGAAAGGCAGTCATTGTCAGTACAAGCATCCAGTTAAAAAAGGTAAAGTAACAGTGCCGCACCCAAAAAAAGATTTACCTAAAGGAACGGTTGCAAGTATTTTAAAACAAGCTGGTTTGGAAAAGAGGTGACTTATGCAATATCCAATTTTTATTCATAAAGATGAAGATAGTGCTTATGGCGTTATTGTTCCTGATTTGCCTGGTTGTTATTCTGCGGGTGATACGATAGAGCAAGCTATTCAAAATACTCATGAAGCAATTGAATGTCATATTGAAGGCTTATTGTTGGATAATGAATCTCTCCCATTAAAAAAATCGATAGAAGATCATTTGGAAGATCCTGATTTTAAAAATGGTGTGCTTGCAATGGTTGAGATTGATATTTCTAAATTATCTGGGAAAACAACAAGGATAAATGTGAGTTTGCCAGAAAGATTTTTAAAACAAATTGATGAGTTTACTCAACATCATGGCGGTAATCGATCTGGATTTTTAGTAGATGCTGCCATGAGTTATATGTCAGAGCATAAAGAAAGAGAATCGGCAACGAGATGATGAGTAGCCGTCGTTGCCGGCTTTATCCAGCCTGAATAGTCACTTTGGTCTTAACCGAGCTAGAAATAAAGCAATTCTCATGTGCTTTTTTAAATAAGTCATCTAATACAGCAGCATCCGGTGCTTGTTCAAAGGCGACGCCAGGCTTAATGACGACTTCCGTCATGGCCATTTTGCCTTCACTGTTTTTGGCCAGTATGCCTGTTGCTGTCGCAGAATACGCTTCAACGACTAAACCTTTCATGGCAGCCAAGTATAAAAAAGTCAGCATGAAGCAACTGGAAAGAGAGGCAGTGAATAATTCTTCTGGATTGGGAAGTTCTGCGTTGCCTAAAAATTCAGGCGCGCTGCTTCCGGATAACGAAGACCCGCCGCCAAATTGAATAGTGTGAGTGCGGTCGTAGGATTTAGCATTAAACGGCGTATTTCCCAAGTGTTTCCAGTGAATGGTAGCAGTATATTGCATAAGCTTAGTCCTTTATTCAGTTGGTTCATCCAGTTGAGGTTTAATCGATTTTAATAGTTGACGTATGATGGTCGGGTTGGCAGCAACAACATTTCCCGTTTTTAGATAGGTTTCGCCACCGTCTAGATCGCATACTATGCCGCCTGCTTCTTTGATGAGTAAAACACCTGCTGCTATATCCCAGATTTTTAATCCCATTTCCCAGAACCCATCGAGACGGCCGCAAGCGACATATGCAAGATCGAGAGTCGCAGCACCTGCACGGCGAATATCACCGCAGGCTGGAATGATGGATTGCAGTATTTTTCCGGGTACAGCGCTTTCTTTATCGGTATGTCTATACGCAAAACCAGTGCCTAGTAAGCACTCTTCCAGTTGTTTGCGACTGCTTACTCGTATGCGACGATTATTTAAGTGAGCACCTTTGCCGCGGGTAGCGATAAATAATTCATCACGATTAGGGTCGTAAATCACGCCGTGCTCTATGCGATTTTTATAAGTAATAGCAATGGAGACAGCAAAATGCGGGAAGCCATGAATAAAGTTACGCGTACCATCAATGGGGTCAATTATCCATTGATAATCATCACCTTGCACTTCGCCGCCTTCTTCACCGATGAAACCATGAGAAGGATAAGCTTTGCGAACGATAGAAATGATTTCTTGCTCAACGCGTTGATCAACTTCTGTGACAAAATCATTGGGTTTTTTTTCAGCAATTTTGACCGTGTCCATGCGCTTCATTGCTCGGTTAATGATAACGCCGGCAGCGCGTGCGGCATCTATAGCAATGTTAATTAAGGGTTCATGCATAGGATTAAAAGAACGTCGTGTTGTTGTTTTGAGGGGGTAATGATAGAACGAATGTGGCTGGGATGCCAGAGGTAAATGAGGCAAGTTAATGCTAAGCTACGCAAAAATTCAATAGGTAAATTTATGCTAGATCGTATTCGCATTGTCTTAGTCAACACCTCACACCCCGGTAATATTGGGTCGACCGCGCGCGCCATGAAAACCATGGGTTTAACTAACTTGTATTTGGTTGCTCCCCATCAGTATCCGCATGCTAAAGCAGAAGAAATGGCAGTGGGGGCGGATGATGTATTGCGAAATGCAAAAGTGGTGGCGACGCTGGATGAAGCGATAGCAGATTGCCAATTGGTGATAGGCGCGAGTGCGCGCATGCGTACTATTCCCTGGCCTATGTTATCACCGCGTGAGATGGCGGAGAAAGTGAAGCAAGAAGCAATGAATAGTCAAACGGCTATTTTATTTGGGCGTGAGCAATCGGGTTTAACCAATGAAGAATTACACCGTTGTCATTTGCATGTTCATATTCCAGCGAATCCAGATTATAGCTCGCTAAATATTTCAGCCGCTGTGCAAGTGATTGCTTATGAATTGCGTGTAGCGAGTCTTGCAGCATTGCCGAGTACACCCGATGAATGGGATTATCGATTGGCTACTGCAGATGAAATGGAAAAGTTTTTTAATCATTTACAAGAAGTGTTAATTGAAATTGATTTTTTAAAAGCGAATGCGCCGCGTCAGCTCATGACACGCTTGCGTCGTTTATTTTTACGCACACGTCCCGATGTGATGGAGATGAATATTTTGCGGGGTATGTTAAGTGCAGTACAGGATAGGACAGAGTAGGCGTTATTTGCATTAATGTATAACATGTGTTATACATTAATGTAGAGGTGATTATCATGCATAAAGTAGCGACTGTTAACACGCGTATAGAGCCCAAGCTTAAAACACGAGCTGAGGCAATTTTACATAAAGTTGGCTTAACCTCTGCAGAGGCTGTTAGGTTGTTTTATAAGCAAGTCTGTCTAAATAATGGATTGCCTTTTGAGGTGAAAATTCCTAACAAGGTAACAATTAAGGCAATGCATGATGCTGATAGACGAAAAACACATAAAGCTAAAAGTGTGGATGAGTTATTTGAAGATTTGGGATAGTTATGCTTAAAGTGGAATCTACGACTCAATTTAAGCGAGACTTGAAGCTCGCCAAGAAGCGTAAAAAGGATATGGCCGCTTTACAAGAGATAATGAAGAAAATTGAACATGAAGAAAACCTAAGTTCAAAATTAAAAGATCACCCTTTAACCGGCAATTGGAAAGCTCATCGAGAACTTCATATAGAGCCAGACTGGTTATTGATTTATAAATTTGTTCTTGAAGAAGATGTGGTTGTTTTTGTTAGAACAGGAACGCATTCAGACTTATTTAATTAAGAACTTTCTCGATATATTTAATCCCTACTATAAATCGTAAACCGATACGGAAACGCAGCATTGCTAATCATGCCTATGTAATGATAATGAGACCAGGCAGATTGAAACGCAGGTTGTTGTTTTAGGTAAGCGAGATAATCTATGCTCATGCCGCCTTCTATTCCATAGTAATTCTGTGTATCCACTAAAATCCACGCGGGTTTATTTTTATTGATATCGCTGACTAAAAGATGAATAAAAAATTGATTGGTGGCTTGCCAGTTTGCTTTGGTCTTCATTTGATGGTCATAGGTACAATTATAAAAATAGCGCATCCAGGCTAGAAATTGTAAACGTGATGCATGTTTGACATTCGCGTGTTCGAATACAGAAACCATGTAAGCAGACATGCTAGAGAAAAAATAAATAGGCTGATTGTTTTTGTGTGTATGTAATAACTGAATCAATCCATTCAAATCTTTTTTTTGTTTATTGTTGATTTCAAAATATTGCAGGAGAAAATGAAGGGGAAAGGTAAAGAAAATAAGCAGTAAGCTCAGTAAGAAAGAAATTTTAAAAGTATGAAGTTGTTTAAGCCAAGCGTGATAACTATAGAGTAGTAAACCGAGTATCGTAAAAAAATGTATGTACCAAATAAAATCATTAGAAGAATAATAAAAAATAAAGATATTCCACATGATGATGGCGAAACAAAAGAGTGTGGAAATATTGCTAGTGTGTGGTTGTAACTGTTTTGTTAATACATAAAACATCACTGCAAAATATAAAATAGCAAAAGCAAATGCAGGATAAATATGATAATACCAAGGGATGCGCTGTAATAAATAGCCTATCGTAAAACCGCTCATGGCGAGCAATAATATAGAAGCCAAGGCAAAGTCGTTGCCTAATTGTTTATACTGAATAGCGTATAATCCCAGTGCAAAACAGAGATAAAAGAAAATAGGTGTATGTATGACGTGCGTGATAGGTGAAGCGAAAGAAGTATAGTAAAAAGCAGTCGCAACGGGTATGACGTTCAATACGTAATCGGGATTAAAATAAAATACCGTGAATAAATAAGTGATGATGACTAGAGCGATAGTGATGGTTTCTGGTCGTATTAAGCAGCGTATTTTTTTGCGAGTAAAAAGATAATAACTTTCGGTTAGCAGTAGTGGGATCAAGTAAAATGGTTTGATGGCAAAACCGATTCCAGCCATGAAGCCAATGAGTATGGCGTTTACCGTAGACACTGATTGATTTTTTAAACGAGACGTAAGACTTAGAAAATACGGTAAGGTTAATATGACTAATAAGTTTTCTCGTTGTCCAAATTCAGACATAGGTAAAATAATAAAAACAAATGCGATGGTGATAAGTAAACTCAGTGCGCCTTTCGCTTCTTGTTTAGAGAAAAGTGTGTTTATTTGTAAATAACAAAGCAATAGCGAGCAAATAGAAAGACCAAAAATGTAACTGCGAGCAGAATGAATAGGCGATAGAAAAAAAATTTTGCTGATGAAAACAGCGGGAATATAAATGTAAATACTGAGAGGCGGATTGATTTCAAAAAAATCGTGCAAATATTTCCCGCCGTTTAACACTTTGTCTGCTAGTGAAAATAACCAGATTACATCGCCTTTTATCAGTAAATCCGCCTGAATACTCCATGCGCTTAAGTAGAGGAGTACCAATGTGATAAATAAAATCGATTTTTGAGTGGTATTAAAAATCATTTCCGAATACCGCTTACCATGAATTGTCCGCCTAAAGGGAAATGTTTTAAATACGATTCCAGTTTGCGTAGACATTTAAGCGCAGCTGGAAAAAATAAAGTGTATTCTGATTTTACCTTGTTTAATCCAGCTTCAAGAAAAAGTGAAGTTAATTCCCGTGGTTTTAATAAAATAGCATCTTCATCAAACGGACAAGTGTTGACTAAATGACGCGTCAATGGATTGTACGGGTTATGTTCAAATGCAATGACCCTGCCTTCTTTAGCCAGTAATGATGCAATAGACCGCATGGTTGATGGTCGTTCAATCGGTGTGATGTGATGAAAAACACCGGCAAGAAAGATCAAATCAAATGGAATGGTTAAATCATTTAGTGAAGATAAAAACGTTACATCTGGATAATTTTTTTTTGCTTGCATTAAGCTGTCTAGCGATACATCGTAACCATAAATCGCAGCATTTGGAAAATACTGTTTTAAATAAGCAGCGCTTCTTCCGGTTCCGCAACCAAAATCTAAAATCGTTTGTGGAGAATGCGATACCATTTTTGATATTTTTTGTATTTTATATTCAGCAAAATAGCCGTCGTTTTTATCAAAAAAACGTAATTGATCGCTTAATAATTGATTGTAATCATCTGCATAATCATCAAAATTGACTTTGTTTTTTTTCATGGTTAAAACAATTCCTGTTCCTTGATATAACGTGGGCGACGCTTTACTTCCAGATAAATTTTTGCAATGTATTCACCTAAAATACCGATAGATAAGAGTTGTATGCCACCCATAAAACAAAGCGGGATCATGATAGATGCCCAGCCGGGGACCGCATGCGAAAGAAGCTTTGCAAAAATCACCCATATAATCATGAAGATAGAGAGAATAAATGATGCGATGCCAAATAATAAAATCAAATCCAGCGGCTTGTGACTAAACGAAGTCATGGCATCAAAAGCTAGCGCCAACATTTTTTTAAGCGGGTATTTAGTCGTGCCGTATAAGCGATGATTGCGATCGTAATACACAATACTATTGCGATAACCGATGAGTGGTAGTATGCCGCGTAAAAATAAATTTCGTTCTTTGAATTGACTTAATTGATTCAGTGCGCGTTTGCTTAATAAACGAAAGTCAGCGTGATTAGGAATAATGTTAGCGCCGGATACTTGCATGGTACGGTAAAAAAGAAGTGCGCTCATGCGTTTAAAAAAACTATCCGTCGTGCGCGCGCGTCTTACGCCGCTCACAATATCACTGCCTGCATGAAAATGATCTACCATGGTTTCAATAACGGAGACATCATCTTGTAAATCCGCATCGATAGTTATCGCGCAATCGACCGTGTTTTTAATATTCAACATACCCGCAAGAACCGCATTTTGATGGCCGAAGTTTCGGCTAAGCTTGAGTCCTTTGATGCAGGGATTGTTACTATGCCATTCCGTAATGATGGCCCAGGTTTTATCTACGCTGCCATCGTCTACGCAATAAATAAAACTATTCGAATTAATTTTGTTCTTATTTATTAATTGTATTATGCAATCTGTGAGCACGCTCAAAGTATGTGCAAGCATGGCTTCTTCATTGAAGCAAGGTACGATAATGGCTAAGCAGGGTTTTAGATGTGAATCCAAGGTGTAGTCTCCGAGGCAAGCAGATTTATCACTATAAAGAATGCTTGGGGTGTTGTCCATGAAGGAGATGCTTTATATAAAATTTCCTATATTGCTGATTTAATGGTTTCGATGGGAAGAAACAGTGTTAATGCAGAGTCTTGTAACTCAATGAATCCATAGCGCTCATAAAATGCTTTAGCATCATTATTTTTAGCGTCAACAACAACAGCATAGACTCCCATTTTGTCGGCAATGCTTAGAATATTAGTAAATGCATCATGTAAAAGAAGTCCCCCTATCCCTTGACCCTTATGATCTTTGTTAACAGCAAGTCTTCCAATGCGTGCAATAGGAATGGGATATTTAGGGAGTTTAGATTTTATGTTTTCAGGTAATTGATCGCACTGAATATGGCCTGCAGACAGGGTATAATAGCCATATATTTTTTTACGATCTTTAGATGAAACAGCAACAACAGCGACGTACGTTGTTGAAATATTTTTTGATTGATTTTGATTAGCATGTTGTTTTAGAAATGTATTAAGTTCATTTACGCCGCAATCGAAAGAGTGACGGTCATGTAAAGTAGTGTTCAGTTGCTCTGTTATTAAATCCATTCGATTTTTTCACAATATTGTTAGAGTTTATTGAGAAGTTGTTAGCTACGATTGCTAACAGATTTTTGTTTTGAAGCATGCTTTTTAAATAATTGTTTTAGTTTTTCGTTAGCTTTTGGTGGGGCTTGTAGTGCGGTAATAAATCGTTCATTTTCTTGATGGGTTAAAAGAATTAAATTAGATTGGGTAATAATTTCTCTGGCTTTAGGCATAGCGCAATCCAGTATAAATGCACTAAGTGTTGTGCCTAACGCATAGGCAGCCTGTTCCAAAGTCGCTTTAGCGGCCTTTGTTGTTTTAATGTCTACTCTTGCGTCTTTTATGCTCATGAGATACCTCTTGTTTATAAGTAGTATAGCTTAGACTGTGAAAAAGTACACACATATTACGTACATTTAAATGATCACTGGACTTCCTCCATCAAAATCATTTATATACCACCTATGAAACCCATATACCTAGATTACGCAGCAACAACCCCAGTTGACCCGCGTGTTGCCACTAAAATGCAAGAATGCCTGACCCTGCAAGGTGTCTTTGGCAATCCTGCGTCTTTGCATCTTTATGGGCGGGAAGCAAAAGAGAAGATAGATGTGGCGAGAGAGCAAGTCGCCGCTTTGATTCACGCAGACGCTAGCGAAATCATTTGGACATCTGGTGCAACAGAATCATGCAATCTCGCGTTAAAAGGCGCAGCGCATTTATATCAGCGCAAGGGTAAACATATCGTCACCATGAAAACGGAGCATAAGGCGGTATTGGATACTTGCCAACATCTGGAAAAAGAAGGTTATTTTATTACGTATCTCACACCGGATACGAATGGTTTATTGTCTTTAGATACATTGATTTCTGCTTTGCGAGAGGACACCGTGCTTGTTTCTATCATGCACGTTAATAATGAAACAGGCGTGATACAAGATATTGCAGCGATAGCAGATATAACGGCTGCACGCGGTATTTTATTGCACGTAGATGCTGCGCAAAGTACGGGTAAAATTGCGATTGATGTTCTGAATACACCTGTTGATCTCATGTCATTTTCCGCACATAAAACCTATGGACCCAAAGGAATAGGCGCTTTGTATTTGCGTAAAAAACCGCGCGTGCGTGTTGAGCCTTTGATTCACGGTGGTGGTCATGAGCAAGGCATGCGTTCTGGAACCTTAGCGACGCATCAGATTGTAGGCATGGGCGAGGCGTTTCAACTCGCGCAACAAGAAATGGATAATGATACAAAAAAAATTCGTGAGTACAGAGAGCGTTTCTTAAAGGGATTAAGTCAAATAAAAAATCTTAAAGTGAATGGTGATACGCTGAATGCTGTGCCGCATATTTTGAATGTGTGTTTTCAGGGAATGTTAGCAGAGGCTATTTTGTCAGAGCTTCCCATGATTGCAACGTCAACAGCATCTGCTTGCCAAGGTAAGGGTACGCAAGGTTCATACGTATTGCGTGCAATGGGATTGTCTGACAATGATGCTAAAAGTTCTATGCGATTTTCATTTGGCCGATTCACAACACTGCAAGCAGTAGATGAAGCAGCACGTTTAATTAGCCAGTTGTTTGCGGTGGAATCATAAGAACGCCAATTTTAACGGGCGCTAAGTTAGCCTGATTTCTATGCCAGTCAAATTGCAGTATGCGCAGATTTTTATTTTGTAAAAATAATTCTTTTACTTCTTTATTTAAATCATTCCACTGTGACATTTCCCAAACATACATCGCGCCTTTTTTTTGCATGTCTTGTTGATTAATCCACGGTGATATTTTTTCGTTTAATTCAATGAAAACGGCCGGATGATCGGCTGAATAATACCCAATACTTCCACCTACCCAGCGTGAACCGCCTACGTATTCTAGACGAGTGTGATAAGTGTTATGCCATAAAAGGGTGAGATGGTTTGCGATTTCACGGCCGGGGAAATTAGCACTGCAGCTTGATGATGAATACAGTAATGAGGCGCTGTAACCGCTTATTTCTGCAATGAGTAAGGTAAATGTGAATACTAATAATCCTATTATTTTGGCAGGCGATAATCGTGGTTGCAGGATTATCATGATAATGATTCCTGCTGTTGATAACAAAGGCATGCCCCAACCAGCGCGCAAAGTGATTCCAAATAAAAGAGACAGCATCAGTGTCAGTAAGAGAGGCATGCCGGCTGCATAAAATAAAAATAAACGATGGAATGAAGTTATGTTGATTCGATTCAGTGAACGTAATGGTTTTTTTCCTATGAATAACAGAGCGCATGGAATAATGACAGGCAGTAATACTTGTAATTGTTGTGAGAGAAATTGTGCAGGAAAAATAAAATGATTTGCTAAATGTTTTGACAGGGGAGCATTGCTGCTAGTGCGTTCTAACATGTAGCGTACTGTAATAAAATCATGTGAGAACAACCAGACAACATGCGGAAGACAGACAAGTAGAAACACGGTTAAACCGAGATAAGGCGGCAAAGTGAAAAAATGTTTTCGATTTTCTTTGTGCAAGATTAAAAATAAAAACAAACTAGCAACGAGGACTAGCGTGTAATACTTAGTCATTACGCCAAGGCCTGCGAATAAGCCGGTTAATAGCCACGCCAATGTGGATTTCGTTTCACGTAATGCTTGATAGAAAAAATAAATGCTTAAAGCCCATAAACTTAATTCCAACGTGTTGTCATTAAAATCAATGGCGTGAAAATTAAAGTATTGAATATTTTCCAGTAATAACACGGCAATGAGAGCATCGTTTTTAGTCAGCATTTTTTTTGCTAGCTGCCAAATGGCTAGAAAACAAGTGATAACACTCAATTGGCTGAATAAGTAAATCATCAAACCAGATTGTTTATCAAACAATGTAGCAAGCGCTGTTAACCAGCCATTTAAGTAAGGATTTTTATCATAACCCCATTCCAGTTGATGACCCCAGATGGTGCCTTCTATGGCATCTAGTGGCAGATTGTGGCGGATGAGAAATGGTATCAGCGTCCAGAGAATAAGATGGGTGGCTAAAAATAACATTAGCCAGCGTTCTGTATGAAATTGACGAAGGTGGGTTTCGTGCATGATGCGGCATTTAATAGTAAGTGATAGTTAAAGGCAATAGAGATAATGATTGGCGAATCCGCTAAATTAGACGATAATGCGCCCCTCCATCAACTCTGACGAAAGAATCCCATGGCACAATATATTTATACTATGCAAGGCGTTGGCAAAATTGTTCCGCCTAAACGCGAAATTTTAAAGAACATCTGGTTGTCTTTTTATCCTGGCGCAAAGATAGGCGTGTTAGGGTTGAATGGTTCGGGTAAATCCACTTTATTAAAAATCATGGCAGGTCTTGATAAGGAAATTATCGGAGAAGCGCGTCCGCTTCCTGGTACTCAGATTGGTTATTTATCCCAAGAGCCGCAGCTTGACCCACTGAAAAATGTGAGAGGCAATGTGGAAGAAGGCGTTGGTGAAGTTATAGGTTGGCTGAATCGATTTAATGCTATCAGTGATCAATTTGCAGAACCCATGTCAGAAGATGAAATGACGGCGTTGTTAGAAGAACAAGGTGAATTACAGCATAAAATTGATGCGGCTAATGCTTGGGACATAGATAGAAAATTAGAAATTGCGGCTGATGCATTACGTTTGCCGCCTTGGGATGCTGATGTCACTAAAATATCTGGTGGTGAACGCCGTCGAGTAGCTTTGTGTCGTTTATTATTATCTAAACCGGATATGTTATTGCTAGATGAGCCGACTAACCATTTAGACGCAGAAAGTGTTGCGTGGTTAGAACGATTTTTGCACGATTATCCTGGTACGGTAGTCGCAGTCACTCACGATAGATATTTTCTGGATAATGTCGCAGGCTGGATTCTGGAATTAGATAGAGGGCAAGGTATTCCTTACGAAGGTAATTATTCCACGTGGTTAGAACAAAAAGAAAAACGTTTAATTCAAGAAGAGCGTCAGGAATCGGCGCATGCAAAAGCCATTAAAACAGAATTGGAATGGGTGCGAACGAACGCTAAAGGTAGGCATGCCAAAAGTAAGGCACGTCTTAAACGATTTGAAGAATTGAATTCTAAAGATTTTCAAAAACGCTGCGAGACTCAAGAGCTTTATATTCCACCCGGGCCCCGTTTAGGTGACATTGTGATTGAAGCGAATAACTTGACCAAACGTTTTGGTGATCGTGTGATATTTGAAAATGTATCGTTTAATCTTCCGCCGGGTGCAGTGATGGGTATCATAGGGCCAAACGGTGCGGGTAAATCCACCTTATTTAAAATTTTAAATGGATTAGAGACGGCTGATAGTGGGGATTTCCGTTTAGGTAATGCAGTGAAATTATCTTACGTAGATCAAAGTCGTGATGCATTAGATGACGCTAAAACCGTTTGGCAGGAAGTATCAGACGGTCAGGAAATCATGAACATTGGAACATTCCAAATGCCATCGCGTGCTTATGTGGGTCGTTTTAATTTTAAAGGAACCGATCAACAAAAATTCATTAAAGATCTTTCTGGTGGTGAGCGTAACCGTGTGCATTTAGCAAAATTACTGAGCAGTGGCGGTAATGTGTTATTGCTAGACGAACCGACTAATGATCTGGATGTGGAAACCTTGCGTGCATTGGAAGAAGCGATATTGAGTTTCCCCGGCTGTGCCATGGTGATTTCGCATGATAGATGGTTTTTAGATCGTGTTGCTACCCATATTCTTGCGTTTGAAGAAGATGGCACAACCAGCTTTTTTGCCGGAAATTATACGGAATATGAAGAAGACAGAATCAAACGTTTAGGCGAGCAAGCTATACAACCGCATAGAGTGAGACATAAGAAGTTGGAGGCTTAACACACCTCCACTCTATTACACGGATCATCTTCACTGCCTCCTTCAACTTGCAGTGTCACGTGGCTGATTTTATAGTCGTGATGCAATACGTCATTAATTTTTTTATAGTCAGCGTCGGATAATGTTTTTTCCGGCATGATGAGATGCGCAGTGAGTGCTACTTCACGCGTACTTAATCCCCAGATATGTAAATCATGTATGGCAGTGACACCGGGTAAGCTGTGTAAATAATTTTTCACGCCTACGTGATCGATATAATGTGGAATCGCATCTAAAATTAAAATCACAGAATCACGTAACAATCCCCAGGTTCCAAATAAAATAATCACAACGATGATAATGCCGACGACAGGGTCTAACCAATGCCAGTCGGTGTAATGAATAATCATGGCAGATATCACAACGCCGACTAAGATGAGCGCATCAGCCATCAAATGTAAAAAAGCACCTTTGATATTGATATCATCTTTGGCGCCGCGCATAAAAAGGAGTGAAGTGCTGATGTTAACGACTATACCTATCATACCCATGATGATGACGACGGTTTCATTGACAGTCGTGAGATTAAATAATTTATAAATGGATTCGTAAGCAATGACAGCAGAGGTTGCAACGAGAATAAACGCATTTGCCAAGGCTGCAATAATCGTTGTGCGTTTAAATCCATAACTGTAGCGTTTACGTGCTGGAATGGTTAATAACCAGTTTGCAGTCCAAGCGAGTATGAGACTTAAACCATCACCGAGATTGTGTACGGCATCGGCTAATAAACTCATGGAATTAGCGAAGAATGCATAGCCTGCTTCTGTGACGGTATAGGCGAGCGTAACCGTCACAGCTATCGCAAAGGCAGAATTAAATGAACGTGCTGCATCGTGATGATGGTGGCTATGAGCATGATGATGAGCGTGAGACATGATGATTCCTCGTTAATCGCGACGCAGTTTATCGGTAGCTGCGAGTGGAGTGGGATAACGCATAACAGTCCAATAACAGGAAGCAATAAACGTTAAGATGACGGCAGCTTGCGCCATATATGCATCCGGTGGTGACAGTAAACGTGTTTGTTGCGCCATGTAAATAATTAACAATGAGAATTCACTCATTTGACCGAGGCGTACACCAATTTCAAGGCTGACGGATTTGATTTCGCCAGAACGTTGTAATAAAAAGCTGAATATCATGGGTTTTAACATTAAGGTAAAGCCAGCCAAGATGCAGGCATATGCAAATACCTCTTTAAAATAATGAAAATTAAAACTGGCACCGATAGAGAAAAAGAATAAGACTAAAAAGAAATCACGCAAAGGTTTTAAGCTATCGGCAATATAAAATGAGATGGGATTAGACGCTAACGATACGCCGGCAATGAATGCCCCAATCTCTTCAGACAAACCAAACGCATGACTGAGTTCTGCCATGAGCAAACACCAGCCTATGGATAAGATAAAAATATATTCGTGAATTTTATCGAATTTGGCGAGTAACCAAGAAAGTATAAAGGCTTGAAATAAATACGCGACAGTGAGTAAGACTGGAAAGGCGATGATAATGAGTAAGAGATTAGTAGAGCCACTAGTATCACCAATGATTTGCATGATTAAAATCGCAGCGATAGCAATAATGTCTTGCAATAGCAAAATACTAATGACTAATTCACCCGTATGTTGATGATGCAAAATGGTAGTCGGTAATAATTTAAGACCAATAATAGTCGATGAAAACATGGCAGCAATGCCAATGACGGCGCTTTCAGTGATGGAATAACCGAAGGCATAACAGGTAATGAAACCTAAACTGAAAAAAATAAATGAACTGGCAAGGGTGATGAAGCTCATTTTGCGTAAGGAGTGAAATAAATTTTGTGGTTGTAAATGCAAGCCTAATAAAAATAATAAAAAGATAATACCGATGTCACCCGCTTCTTTAATCACATCACTATTGATAACGAGTTTTAATCCCCAAGGCCCAAGAATAGCACCTAGCACAATGTATGCGACTAACATGGATTGACGCGTGAATAAGGCCACCGTTGATAGAATGGCCGTGCCGGTAAAAATTAAAAATATGATATGCGAGATGGCATAAGAATTCTGAACCATTAATCTTCCTCAAGCAGTGAAACAAGACGTGCGTTTCCACCCACGGCTGTTGTGTTATTAGAGAGGGAGCGTTCCATGCAAAGTCTCGGTAAGTAATGCGGCCCGCCGGCTTTGGGGCCAGTACCCGATAAACGCTCACCGCCGAATGGTTGCACGCCTACGACTGCGCCTATCATGTTGCGGTTTACGTACATATTGCCGACTGGCATGCGGTTAATAATGTATTGTATGGTTGCATCGATGCGACTGTGTACGCCTAACGTTAATCCGTATCCGGTTTTGATAATAGCATCCATGACTTTATCCAGTTCATTGGCTTTGTATCGAATCACATGCAAAATAGGGCCGAATACTTCACCTTCTAAAATACTTAAATCACTTAATTCAAACACACACGGTGAAAAATAAAATCCGTTGGTTGTATTTTCAGCAGAAACTTGTGCGATCAGTGTGGCTTGCTCATTCATTTTAGCAAAATGGTTTTGTAACATTTGTTGGGCGGCACTGTCTATGACAGGGCCAATGTCAGTTGATAATAAACTGGGATCACCGATAGTGAGTTCTGCCATGCAGCCTTTTAGCATTTCCAGTAATTTAGGTGCCATTTCTTCTTGTACAAACAAGACACGCAAGGCTGAGCAGCGTTGTCCTGCACTATTAAACGCAGATTGGGCTATATCCATGACGGTTTGTTCAGGAAGTGCAGAGGAATCAACTATCATGGCGTTCTGACCGCCTGTTTCTGCCACAAAGAGTGCAATAGGGCCTTTACGATTTGCGAGAGATTGTTCTATGAATTTTGCGGTAGCGGTTGATCCTGTAAACATCACGCCAGCTATGCGAGGGTCACTGACTAACTTTGCGCCTATAATTTTGCCGGAACCGATTAATAATTGTAAAACGTCTTTAGGAATACCCGCTTGATGCAGTATTTGTATCGCTTTGAATGCAATTAACGGTGTTTGTTCAGCGGGTTTTGCAATGACGGGATTACCAGCAACAAGAGCGGCGACAATCTGACCTGTAAAAATAGCGAGTGGAAAATTCCACGGACTGATGCAGGCGATAATGCCGCGCGGATGCAGTGAGAGTTGATTGAGCTCACCGGTTGGTCCCGGTAAAACAGTGGTGACAAGATCCGTGCGAGCACGATACGCATAATATCGACAATAATCGATGGTTTCGCGCACTTCAGATTGCGCATCCATGATGCACTTACCTGCTTCCTTGTTTAACATGGCGATGAAGCTAGGCATTTCTTGCTGAAATAAATCGGCTGCGCGTTCTAATATGGCCGCACGTTCTTGAACGGGTGTTTCTTCCCATTTGCGCATGCCATCAACAGCAGTTTGTAAGGCTTTTTCTACATCTGATTCGTTTGCTTTATTGACATAACCAATGACTTGTTGGATATGGCTAGGGGATGTGATGGATTTTGCATGATCATCCGATAAAACATTGCCGTTGATGATAGATGCTGCTATCCATTTTTCTTTTTCCGCTTTATCCATTTGGCTTCTTAATGTTTGATATTGCGAGCGGTTAGATAAATCGATTCCATCGGAATTTTTCCAGTCGCCGTAAATATTTTTGGGTAAAGGAATGAGGGGGTGAGGTTTATTCGAGAGTGCTGCAACGCGCGCAACCGGATCAATAATGATTTGGTCTATGGGCGTTTTATCATCGGCGAGTTTATTGACGAAGGAACTATTCGCACCATTTTCCAGTAAGCGTCTAACCAGATAACCCAGTAAATCTTTGTGTGTGCCAACCGGTGCGTAAATGCGACAGGGACGATTAAATTTATTTTTATCGACTACCTGATCGTATAAAGGTCTGCCCATACCGTGTAAACATTGAAATTCAAATTCAGTATTGGTCCCTGCCATGGTTAGAATGGCAGCGGTTGTATAAGCATTATGCGTGCCAAATTGGGAATAAAAACAATCCGGTTGTGATAATAATTTTTTTGCGCAAGCAAGATAAGATACATCAGTTGAATTCTTACGCGTGAAAACAGGATAGTCTATTTGTCCGCTTATTTGGCTCATTTTAATTTCTGCATCCCAGTAAGCGCCTTTCACTAATCTCACCATGATGCGTTTACCCACTGATTGAGAGAGTTGGCTTAACCAGTCAATCACAAAAGCCGCACGTTTTTGGTAGGCTTGAACCGCTAAACCTAAACCTTCCCAGTGAGCAAGTGAGGGATCTTTGAATACTTGTTCGAAAATATCGAGTGATAAATCCAGACGGTCTGCTTCTTCAGCATCAACTGTCAAACCAATATTATATTTTTTTGCTTGTTGCGCGAGTGCGAGCAACATAGGTGGTAATTCATTCATGACGCGCTCGTAATGCGTATATTCATAACGAGGACATAAAGCAGAGAGCTTGACAGAAATACCAGGATTTTTTGCGGGGCTGCCGGCATGAGCGGCTTGACCGATAGCATCAATCGCATTTACATAAGAATCATAATATTGCTTAGCATCTGCTTGCGTGCGTGCCGATTCGCCTAACATGTCGAATGAAAAACGGTAACCGGTATCTTGTAATTTGATGGAACGCTTCAAAGCGGAATGAATATCCTGACCCATGACAAATTGTTTGCCTATGGATTTCATCATTTGCAAAATGATAGGGCGTATCATGTTAATGCCTAGACGGCTGATGCTGCGTTTCAATGAGCTTAGTAAATGCTGCTCGTTATCGAGAGTCGGTGCGTATATTTTTCCAGTGAGTAGTAATGACCAAGTCGCTGCGTTTACAAATAATGAATTATCTTTGCTGAGATGGTTTTTCCATTCCACGGTAGATAATTTATCGCTGATGAATTTATCCATAGTGGCTTTATCTGGTATGCGCAATAAGGCTTCGGCAAGACACATTAAAGCTATGCCTTCCTCCGTGGAAAGATCGTATTGATGTAATAGCGTATCAATTTTACCCTGGCGTTTTTTGTATTCACGGGTTTCAGTGACTAATTGTTTAGCAGTGTCAGCGACTTCTCTTAATGCGTTATCGTTTAAGGTTGCGAGTGAAATGAGTGGTGAGAGACAGTCAGCTTCCTTCATTCTATAGGCTTTTGTGATACTATCGCGCAGGGTTGTGGGTGACTGTGTTTGCATGATCATTCCTTAAGCTATAGAAGATGGACAGAACCCTATTTTAGTGAAAACCAGCCATTTGACTAGTGAAAAAAATAAATGAGAAATAATACGAATAAAATAACATCATTATCGCGTCGTTTTCGCGGTTTATTGCCTGTTGTGATCGATGTTGAAACATCTGGCTTAAATCCGGCTACAGATGCTTTGCTTGAAATTGCAGCGGTGACGCTCATCATGAATGAAGAGGGTAAGCTTGTTCGTGATCAAACGTATTCTTTTCATGTGGAAGCGTTTCAAGGTGCCCGTCTTGATAAGGAAGCCCTTGAAGTGACAGGAATAGACCCAACTAGCCCATTACGATTTGCGATTCCTGAGCGTCAGGCACTGTATCGTATTTTTGCTGTGATTAAGAGAGAGTTAGAAAAAACAGGTTGTTATAGAGCCGTTTTGGTTGGGCATAATGCGTGGTTTGATTTAAGTTTTGTGTTAGCAGCGGTTAAGCGCTCTGGTATTCATGCTAATCCATTTCATACGTTTACGACGTTTGATACGGCATCTCTCGCTGCTGTTTCCTTAGGCGAGACTGTGTTGGCACGTGCAGCACGCCGAGCGCGTATTCCGTTTGATATTCAAAAAGCACATTCCGCTGGCTATGATGCTGAACGCACAGCGGAATTGTTTTGTCATATTGTGAATAAGTGGGTGTAATCCGTTATAACGATCCTGCTTCATCTGCAAGATAAGAAGCAATGCCTTCTGCCGTTGGTTTAATACCCGTTTTACCTTTAGTCCAGCCAGCTGGGCACACTTCACCGTGTTTTTCATGAAAGTCCAGCGCATCGATTAAGCGTAATAATTCATCGACATTACGTCCTAATGCTAAGTCATTCACGATTTGTGAACGCACTATCCCTTTTTTATCAATGATAAACGTACCGCGTAAAGCAACGTGTGCTGTCGGATGTTCGACGCCATAAGCTTGGCAAATCTGGTGGTTCACATCGGCAACCAGCGGAAAGCGTACGGGTCCAATGCCGCCATTTGCAACGGGGGTGTTGCGCCAGGCGTTATGGGTAAATTGTGAATCGATAGATATACCGAGAACGACAGTATTTCTATCTGTAAATTCTTTCATGCGATTATCAAACGCAATGATTTCAGAGGGGCAGACAAAGGTGAAATCCAGCGGATAGAAAAAGATAACCGCGAATTTATTTTCAATGGCTTGGTGTAAGTTGAAACTGTTATTGATTTGGCCGTCACCCATCACGGTTGCGGCGGTAAAATCAGGGGCTTTTTGACCGATTAACGTTGACATGGTATTTCCTCTTGATAGCGTAGTTCATAAAATGGGCGGCAATTATAGCTGGAAATGGGTAGGAAAGGCTAGGGTGAGGCATTGTAATACGCGACAAGATTGTATACTATATCCGCAATAATCAATATTTAGAGTGAAATAAGTCTATAAAAATCGGGGAGTTGGCCATGCAACACAATGAGATCAGTGCTCAAAAATTTTTTGATTTAGCGAGGTCTAATTTTTTTGAAGGTGATTATGGAGTCGCGATTGGACTTTACAATGCGGCTATTAAGATTAATCCGAATAATGTGCACTATTATGCCTGTCGTGGAGATGCCTACTTTAAAATAGGCTCATGGGATGCTGTGATTGCAGATTTCAATGAAGCGATCAGGTTAAATCCGAATAATGCGAACTATTATGCCTGTCGTGGACATGCCCATTTAGAAAAAGGTTCATGGGATGCTGCGATGGCAGATTACAGTGAAGCGATCAGGTTAAATCCGCATGATGTGGGAGTTTATAGCAGTCGTGGATCTGCCCATTTTAAAAAAGGTGCATGGGATGCTGCGATTGCAGATTACAAAGAAGTCATCAAATTAAATCCGGGTATTGCATTGGCTTATGAAGATCTTGGACAGGCATATCTCCAGAAAGCAGCAAGCATGAAATCTGTTCCGTCATACTCTCACACTGTCAATACTTCTCATCTCTCTGATACTGTTAGGAATACATCACTCAAGCGTAAGCATGATGAGAGTGCTGAAGATTATTGTAATCGTGTGGCGTCATATCTTTTTAAATGTTCTCTTCACGATATGAATGACCGTCTTGAAATTGCAAATTTAATTGCGGATTTTACTGAAGCGATCAAGTTAAATGCAAATGATGCGTTAGCTTATGCTTGTCGTGGAAGTGCTCATTTTAAACAAAAATCATGGGATGATGCGATTAAGGATTACAGTGAAGCGATCAGGTTAAATCTGAATTTTGTGGTAATTTTTTATCATCGTGCACATGCTTATTATTTTAAAAAAAATTGGGTTGAGGCGATTATCGATTATGGCAAAGCAATCAATTTAAAGCCGGATAGTGCATATGCTTATCTCAATCGCGGAAATGCCTATTTTGAAAATGGTTTATGGGATGCTGCGATTGCAGATTACAGTAAAGCGATTAGTTTAGATCCGAATCTTAAGTCTGCTTATCAGCATCGTGGCAATGCTCACTTTAAAAAAGGTTTATGGGATGATGCGATTGAAAATTTTGAAGCAGTGATTAGGTTGGATCCGAATGATGAGATAGCGCGTAAAAGTATTGACTCTGCTCTCTTTCGTAAAAATAAAACAGATACCATTACCAATACGCCACTTAAGCGTAAGCATGATGAGAATGTTGTGAGCAATAAGAAAATTAAAATCAGTGAAAACACATCGTCACTTATTCGCACTTACGATTTACCCATCCCTTTTTTTAAACCACTGATCTTTAATGGAACCACAGTGAAAGCGGTTGTGAAAACATTACGTGGTGATAACAATGTCATGCATAATTGCACGCATCTTGCTAAAGACATTATTGCTTATTTTAAAACAGGATGTTTGCCTACTGTTCCCTCAACAACTGAGCCCTCTACACTGGCTGATTTCGATGCCATTACAACTGTAGGCAAAATCAAGCGTGAAAAAGGCGTTCCTTATGCAGGGATTACGCATTCAGCGATTTCCCTTGAAGATAGTCATTTTCCTGATTTGCCGTATGGACAGGACATTTCACAAACATCGGATGGAATTTATGACATAGAAGCTGAACCCGCTATTAATCTCAGTGCTTACAATCAGCCTCATGCCTCATTCCATGAAATGAATGATAGGCTCAAGACTGAAGCAAGTAAAAATGAAAAAGGCGTTTCGTTTGGTCTTATTAACCTTGGACGCTGTGGTAAATATGTGGATGCTCCTGGACACATGCTGGTTTATTTTGCGACGGCAAATCAAGTTTGGTATGTTGATGCACAGCGATACGATGGTATCAATAAAACAGATAATGGATGTGTGTTTACGGATCTTGGTAAAGCGTATTCGTTTGCAGGACAACATCGATTAGGTCTTGATACGTTTAGCGATGTTGTGTTTTACACGCCTATGGGCCCTAAAGTCATACCGGAAGTGAAACTCGTTCCAGTGAAGCAGGAGTTTTCGATTCGTTAAAGTAATAGTATACTCTCGCGACCTGTGCAGTCACATAAAACCAGTAGGTTACCATCCATGATGATATTTGCATTCATTCTCCTCGGTGTATTTTTAAATGCTGGCGCTCAGTTATTGCTCAAGGCTGGCATGAATCAGATAGGTCAGTTTGAGTTTTCGTTGGCAAACGCATGGCCTATCGGCGTCAAAGTCATGGCTAATCCGCCTATTATTACTGGATTAATCCTATACGTCGTCAGTGTAGTCGTTTGGCTTTTAGTTTTATCTCGCGTACAAGTGAGTTTTGCTTATCCCATGTTAAGCATAGGCTATGTTGTGAATGCCGTGCTTGCTTATTATTTATTCGGTGAACCGTTAACGTCCATGCGCATGTTAGGCATATTCATTATTATTGCCGGCGTTTATCTTGTTGCTAAAACCACATAATTAAGGTTGTCTTATGGCTGATGAATTTTTACCGTTTTCCCGACCCTCTATTAGCGAGGCCGCAATCGATGAAGTGGTCTCTTGTTTGAAAAGCGGCTGGATTACAACCGGCCCGCGCGTTGCTGAATTTACGGATGCGTTGAAAGATTATTTTAACGGTGATCCTCATGTTTTGCCTCTGATGTCAGCGACTACCGGTTTGCATTTTGCATTACTCGCCATGAATCTGGAACCGGGCGATGAAGTGATTACCACACCCTTAACCTTCGCTGCTACGTTAAATGCGATTGTGTTAGCCGGTTGTAAGCCCGTATTAATCGACATTGATCCTGATACCTTAAACATAGATCTTCATTTATTAGAGCAAGCCATCACACCGCGTACCCGCGTGATTATTCCTGTGCATTTTGCAGGTTTACCCGTTGATCTCGATTTTTTATACGACATTGCACATAAACATGGATTACGTGTACTTGAAGATGCAGCGCATGCTATGGGTTCTGAATACAAAGGTAAACGCATAGGCAGTTTTGGGGATACGCAAGTATTTAGTTTTCATCCTAATAAAAATATGACAACGGGTGAAGGCGGATGTGTGGTGACTCGTGATCAAGAGATTGCAGATCAAATTGCGCGTTTACGTTTTCATGGTATTGATAGACAAGCCTGGAATCGTTATGGCAAAAGCGGTACCCAGGATTATGAAATTGTATTGCCCGGTTTTAAATCCAATATGATGGACATTCAAGCGGCCATTGGCATTCATCAATTGAAAGAATTAACGGGTTTCATCGCAAGACGCAATGAATTAGCAGCGCGTTATAATCAAGTACTCACGGATTGGCCAGAGTGGACGATTCCAAGCTCACCTTCTTACGATCACTTGCATTCCTGGCATATTTATACGCCGCTTATCAATGAAGACGCTGCGCATATTAATAGAGATGAATTCATGCAAGCCATGAAAGAAAAAAATATTGGTACGGGTTTACATTATCGTGCTGTGCATTTGTATCCGTATTATCGTCAAGCATTTGGTTTTCAATTAGGTGATTTTCCGCATGCAGAAGCAGTGAGTGAGCGCATTGTCAGTCTGCCTTTATTTCCAGGCATGACGGATAGCGATCACGATAGAGTGTTAGATGTGATGTATTCAATTTTTCATTAACGAGCGAGTCAGAATGAATATTTTAATTTTAGGTGCGAATGGATTTATTGGTAGTCACTTAAGCGAAACGATTTTAGCAAATACGAATTGGCATGTGCATGCCATGGATTTAGCAGACGATAAAATATCAGCTTGTTTAGGGCATGAACGGTTTCATTTTTTCTTAGGCGATATGACTAAAGAAAAAGAATGGATACGAGAACACATCAAACAATGTGATGTGGTATTGCCTCTCGTTGCGGTTGCAACACCAGCATTATATGTACAAGATCCTTTACGCGTGTTTGAGCTGGATTTTGAAGCGAATTTGGAAATAGTGCGTCTTTGTGCAGAATATCAAAAGCGCGTTATTTTCCCATCCACATCAGAAGTATATGGTATGTGTCCTGATCAGGAATTTGATGAAGAAAATAGTTCATTGGTTACAGGCCCCATTCATCGTGAGCGCTGGATTTATTCCACATCAAAACAATTAATGGATAGAGTGATATTCGCTATGGGTAAACACAAGGGATTATCGTATTCCTTGTTTCGTCCTTTTAATTGGTACGGTCCGCGTTTGGATAATGTTTTTAATCCTAAACCCGGTGGCTCGCGTGTGTTGACGCAATTTATCGGAAATATTTTACGCGGCGAAAATATTCATTTGGTTGGTGGTGGTTTGTCTCAGCGTTGTTTTACGTATATTGATGATGGTATTAATGCGCTCATGCGTATCATAGAAAATAAACAGCAAGTCGCGCATAACAAAATTTTTAATATTGGTAATCCCGTTGAAAATATTTCTATTCGTCAATTAGCAGAAACTTTAGTGCAATTTATTTCTGCTTATTATCCCAATTACGCTGATAAAGCAAAGGCTGTCAAGCTGATAGACGTTGATGCTAAAGATTATTTTGGCGAAGGTTATCAAGATGTGTCGCTCAGGGTTCCCTCTATCCGTCATGCACGTGAGTGCTTGGGTTGGGAGCCGACGGTTGATGTGAAAGTGGGTTTGAAGAAGACACTGGATTTTTATTTAGCATAATAATCAATAAGATGTGAATTTTTTCTGTCATTTTTCAGTCTTTAGTCTGGTTTTGTCTATACTTTAGAAGAGTAGATGAGACGAGGAGGATGGGACATGAGAAGTGATACTGATGCGCTCATTAATACTGTTAAGGAAATTGTTAACGGTGTAGAAAAAAACGTTGCTCAGTATGTAAAGGACGTGGCAAAACTAAGAGAAGATTTGAATCTGAAGAGTGATAATCAAAAGAAGGATGGGACGGGTGGGACGATTCAGATTGTATCAGCCAAACAAGAAAAAGAAATGTATGATAGGGTTGTTTCTTTATCTAAACAGCATGATAAATATTCAAAAGTGGTGGATCAGGCTAAGCATACAGCCGATATTTTACCTGATAATGTGAAAGGTGAGTTACTTATAAAAATAAATATGATTGAATCCGATCTCAAAGGTTATTTGAATACTAAATATAGGGAAGGTAAGAAGGTAGATAATAATGAAGAATTGTTTCTATCGATTATTCACTCACTTGAAGAGTATCATCAAAAAATTCGGGCGGAGGAGAAAAAGCAAAAGAGTGAAAGCGTAGGATCGACGTCAACGTTACAACAGGCTTTTCAATCCAAGCCTTCTGCTTTAAATACTCCTAGCATTCCTAAAGAAGATGATCCTCGTGCATCAACTGTATCGAGTAATCGTCAAAAAAGTAAAATCGGTATCGGTCTTAGGCAGACAACGACCGACTTATCTAAAAAGGTTGACTTGCCTAAAAAGTCAGAAGGTTTGAAGCTAGGTAAAAAATAGGAAAACAACATGCTAAGACCAGAGCTTGATAGAGTAGAAGCGCTTCATTATCTGACATCAGATGAAAGTATGATTTTAGAAAAAATAAACACTATTCTTGGTTCCCAGGATGAGGAAGCTAAAGAGTTGGCGATTAGAACGATGGCAGATTACCCGCTTAGAATTTTATATGCTTTTTCTGAAAAAAGTTCGCACATTCGGCAGGTGTTAGAAACAAATGAATATTGCAATGCGCGTTGGTCAGAACGGTTAGAGAACATGGGTTATCCTTATCATGTTATTCAATCCTTTGATAAAAAAATACAGATTTCATTATTCTCACAAATAAAAGGCGCATATTTGATGAGCATACTGGACCAAGACCCCGATGGTTTGCATCATCCTGATTTGTTTGCCGTGTTAGGTAAAGCCTGTGATATTGGCATGTATCTTGCGCTTTACAGGCGAATACAGTTTTATAAAGATCAATTATTGGATGTGAGTGGTGATAGAGTAAAAAATACAGAAGATATAAATGATTGTGTGGCTCGTATCTTAAAAGATGTTGATAAGCTCAGTAATCTATATTGGGCAACGGGTTGTATTGATGCAACCATTGTTTTGTTTGATCTTGTTAATTATTATTTTGAATTATCCAGTTTCAATTCTTCTATCAATCAGTTTTTTATGTTTGGCAGCGGCAATCTATTTTCGTGGGTTAATAAGTATGATGATCATTCACGTCCTTACCCAATTGTTTTATTGGAAAAGGCAACGGAAAATTTATATATCGCAAGATTACTTTCTATGTTTGAGCAATCCAAAAAAATAACAGATGAATTGATGCACGGTGAAGATTTGCTAGCAGGTTATCAAGAAAGTTTTGCGAGTCACGAACAGTTGCAACAATTGATTATTGAGAAATTACATGCGCTCAATGTTCCGTTGGTTGAAATGTTTTGTAGTAAAGCTTACGACCATGCAGTGGATTTTATACATCGACAATATCCTAATGAGAAGCTGCCGCAAATTTTATAAAAATGTTTCGTGAACGTAGCCTCAGTTCTATTCCTCACCGCCTGAGGGAATTCGATGAATCTGAGCACCCAGCTGCGTTAGTTTTTCTTCTATACATTCATAACCGCGGTCAATGTGATAAATTCTGTCTATAACCGTTTCACCGGTTGCTGCTAACCCCGCTAATACCAGACTCGCTGATGCACGTAAATCCGTTGCCATAACAGGCGCACCATGCAGATTATCTACACCCGTGCAAATCGCGGTATTGCCTTTCAATGCGATGTTTGCACCCATGCGTTGTAATTCTTGTACGTGCATGAAACGATTTTCAAACACCGTTTCAGTGATGACGCCGGTACCTTCTGCTATGGTATTGACCGCCATCATTTGGGCTTGCATGTCTGTTGGAAAAGCAGGATACGGTGCGGTACTAATGTTTGCAGCATACGGACGCTTACCTTTCATATCGAGTGCAATCCAGTCTATGCCGGTATCAATAATCGCGCCTACTTCTTCCAGTTTTAATAAGATGGATTCCAGTAAATCGGGACGCGTATTTTTTAATTTGATTTTGCCGCGTGTAATCGTAGCCGCTGCGAGATACGTTCCTGTTTCTATGCGATCAGGCAAGACGTGATAACTGCCGCCGCCTAATCGGTCTACACCGTCAATCACGATGGTCGATGTACCGGCACCGCTCACTTGTGCGCCCATGGTATTTAGAAAATTGGCAAGATCTTCAACTTCTGGTTCACGTGCAGCATTATGAATAATGGTTTGGCCTTTGGCCAAGACAGCCGCCATCATGATATTTTCTGTGCCGGTGACTGTCACAATATCCATGACAATGGTGGCACCGTGTAATTGGGATGCTTTTGCTTTGATATAACCATTTTCTATAGACATGACAGCGCCCATGGCTTGCATGCCTTTTAAGTGTTGATCTACTGGTCTTGTACCAATCGCGCAACCGCCAGGTAAGGAAACGATAGCCTCACCAAAGCGGCTAAGCAGAGGACCTAACACCAGCACAGAAGCGCGCATGGTACGGACTAATTCATACGGTGCATGAAACGATTCGAGTTTGCTGGCATCGATTTCAATATTAGAACGTTCATCCAGTGTGACGCGTACGCCCATTTGGGCAAGCAAGCTCACGATAGTGGTGACGTCTTGTAAATGTGGGATGTTACTAATCTGTATGGGTGCGCTGCTTAAAAGAGAAGCTGCAAGAATAGGCAAGGCTGCATTTTTAGCGCCAGAAATCTTGATTTCACCATTTAAAGGGTTATTGCCTTTAATAATTAATTTTTCCATGTTTATTCTTCCCCTTCTGGGTCTAGTTTATCCCATTCTTCCTGGGTGAACGTTTTAATAGAAAGCGCGTGTAATGTTCCATTCAGCAGTTCTGATTTGACGGTATCGTTCACTAGCTGTTGTTTTTGTAAACGGGATTTACCGGCAAAAATAGGGCAAACCACACAGGCTGTAAAATGTGCGCCATCACCATCGACAAAGGCTTGACTGTCTGGGAGGCCGGCTTCAATTAAGCGTTTAATGTCTTCTGATTGCATGGGGTCACTTTCTATTGTTTATTTGGATGTTCGAAGGCTGCCATTTTTTGCATATTTTGAGGGTATTTGCAATGGGAATATCACTCGAATTTGTGCAAAGACCTTTCGTGTTTGGGAGCGATCATATTTTTTTAAGCCTTGAAGATTTCTGAAATTCTTTGTTAATTAACTTGCTGTTTTCAGCTATCGCTTTTGTTGCTTGCTTCCGCTGCTTCATTTTTTTAATGTATTTTGGGTTTTTGTCTTTAATCGTTAATAATTTGCTCATAAGTGTGTCTCATTAATATATTTATTTAGTATAGCTCATCCAAACAATCACCACTAACAGAGACATTCTTCTGGATGACTATTAACCACTAGCCGGTCTATAATGGCCGGCATGACTAACCACCTAGAAATAAACCCGATTACTGGTCTACTTCAGCCGGTCAATTATCAACCTTCACCGCATCAGGATGAACGTCCCACTGGTGTTTTAATCGATATGGTCGTCATACATGGTATTAGTTTGCCGCCAGGTGAATTTGGTTCTAACGCAATCCAATCTTTTTTTTGTGGCACGTTAGATGCGTGTGCTCATCCTGCTTTTGCTGACATTGCACATGTTCGTGTTTCCGCTCATTTATTGATTCGTCGTACGGGCGAGATTATTCAGTTTGTTCCCTTCACCAAACGCGCATGGCATGCGGGTGAATCTTCTTTTCAAGGTAAGACTCACTGCAATGATTTTTCCATAGGTATAGAGTTAGAAGGTACAGATCATCATCCTTATGAGCTGGCACAATATCAACAATTGAGTAAAATGATAGCGTTGTTGAGACGTGCTTATCCTTTGATTACCGAGGATAGGATAGTTGGACATGTTGATATTGCACCTTTGCGTAAAACCGATCCGGGCCCGACATTTGATTGGGATTATCCAGGGCTTAAGTCAACATAAATTAAGAGGAATATTCGCATGACATTCATCGTGATATTAATTGCATTATTGATTGAACGTTTCTTTGACTGGAGCCATTTGCGTAAGTGGAACTGGTATTCGAATTATCAACGCGCTGTTACAAAACGTTTTACTGGTAAGTCACCGTATTTTACATTGGCGGTCACTATCATTCCTTTGCTGGTGGCGGTTTTCATTATTCAGATTTTGATTAAACATACTTTGTTTGGATTGGTTGAATTTCTTTTTCAATTATTTTTATTTTTATATTGTCTTGGTCCGCAAAATTTGTGGGCGGATACATTTGCTTGCATCAATGCACTCGTTCAAGGGGATATCCAGTTAGCCGCTGATAAATTGAAATCGTCGTTTGGTGTAACAGATGCAGCATCTAAACAAATGTTACACGGTCAATTGTTGAATCATATTTTCATTGCAGCGAATCGACGTATTTTTGCCATTGTTTTTTGGTTTTTGATATTAGGTCCTGTTGGCGCAGTTTTGTATAGAGCAATAACCTTGTCTTCTGCTGATTTTCCAGAGCAAGAAGCTGTTCCCGAATTAATTCAAGATGCCCGCTCAGTCGAGGCGATATTAGCTTTTATTCCAGTCAGAATATTGACTTGCGTTTTTGCACTCGGCGGTCATTTTGTTAAAGTGTTTTCATGCTGGCGTAAAATGCCTTTTCCAGGATGGAAAGCAAATGAAACATTATTAGTAGAGTGTGGATCCGCTGCGCTTGGTAGTGATGATGTAGCGAATATTGCAGAAGATGGTTCGGTGGAAAGAAATGCAATTGGCTTGCTGGATAGGTCGTTTGTTATTACGCTAGTGATTGTCGCTATTATCGTGATGCTAAATTAAAAGGAATCTTTATGAAGCTGAAAATGGTAATCGTTAGTGTTATTACATTGTTATTCTCATTCTCTTCTTTTGCTGAAAATTATGGATTTCTCAGCAATAGTGCAATGAGTTATTTTACGAAAGAAGATTGGCAAATTTTTAATAAAGTTCAAAATGATGTTTTAAACCGTGGTAAGAATGGGGTTAAAGTTTTATGGTCTAATCCCAAATCCGGCAGTCATGGTTACATGATACCGTCTGCTGCACCTAGTCGAGGCGGTATGGAATGTCGTCAGGTTGCTTTTTATAACACGGCTAATTTGGTAAACGGAGAAGGTTCTTACACGTTTTGCAAATCAAATAATCAATGGAAGATTTATTAAATTAGCGGATTAACTTTGCAAAGGAATGCTTATGAAAACACTTTTTAACCTACTTGTTATGACAGCATTGACTGGCATTGTGTCAGTTGCTGCTAATGCTTCGAGTTTTAATTTCTTTAGTAATTCAGCCATGAGTTTTTTTACTAAAGAAGATTGGAAGATTTCTAAAACAGCAGAAGTGAAAGCGCTAGACCACCTCCAGGATGGCGTTAAATTAGCTTGGACGAATCCGAATACCGGTAGTCATGGCATATTTGTGCCGAGACACACGTCTCGTGCTAATGGATCACTTTGTCGGGAACTCAGTATTGTGCATACAGCTAATCTGGTTAACGAGAAAGCTATCTATCGATTTTGTAAACTGAAAGACCAGTGGAAGATTGTATAAATCAGCTATTCCCGCTAACAGCTGCTAGATATTGTTTTAGAGCGACTAAGTCACATTCCATGTGACTTTTAGCGCCAAGGATGGCGCGTTTGGAGCGACAAAACAATATCTAGCAGCTGTTAGCGGGAATGGCTGTGTATAAATATAAAAATTACCCATTTTTTAATCACACTTTCTCTTGCTACGGGCTTTGGATTTTACCCATATTCGAGTAAACTTGGCCGCAAATACAATTGATGACAGCAGGATAAGTGTGATGACAAAAGAGTCTAATGATAATGATCCCATTGAAACACAGGAATGGCTAGAAGCGTTAGCCTCACTGGTTGAATGTGAGGGTAAAGAGCGCGCGCAATATGTGTTGCAAAAAGTATTGGAAGAAGCAGGAAAACAAGGCCTTGAAAGCGGTATTTCCCAATTAACGACGCCTTATTGCAATACGATTTCCATCACCGATCAGCCTGAATATCCAGGGGATCTTGATCTTGAGCGAGCGATAGAAGCTTATATACGCTGGAATGCTATCGCCATGGTGCTCAGCACAAAAAACGCAGCAGGCGGTGTAGGCGGCCATTTATCTTCATTTGCATCGATTGCAACCTTATACGAAGTGGGCTTGAATCATTTTTTTCGCGGAGCGACCAAAGACCAGCTTGGCGATTTGGTGTATTTTCAAGGCCATTCATCGGAAGGAAATTACGCACGCGCTTATCTTGAAGGGCGCATTAGTGAGAAACAATTAACCAATTTCCGACAGGAAGTCGATGGTGAAGGCGTATCGTCTTATCCCCACCCTTGGCTTATGCCAACGTTTTGGCAGTTTGCGACGGTTTCACTGGGTTTAGGGTTGATGCAAGGTGTTTACCAAGCACGATTTTTAAAATACCTGGAAAATCGCGGTTTATTAGCAGCAGGCGATCGCAGGGTTTGGGTATTTTGTGGTGACGGTGAAATGGATGAGCCTGAATCCATAGCAGGACTAGCACTCGCTGCACGCGAACAATTAGATAATCTCACTTACGTGGTGAATTGTAATTTACAGCGTTTGGATGGTCTCGTTAGAGGCAATGGTAAAATTGTACAGGAATTGGAAGGTGTATTCCGTGGTGCGGGTTGGAATGTCATTAAAGTATTATGGGACAGTCGTTGGGATGCTCTCTTTGCTAAAGATAAAACAGGTGTATTACAGAAACGGTTGAATGAATGTGTAGATGGTGACATGCAAACAGCTCACGTGCGTGGTGGTGCTTACCTGCGTGAGTTTTTATTTAATACCGAAGAGTTAAAAGCCCTGGTTGCTGATTTGTCTGATACGGAATTGGAAGCGCTGCATCGTGGTGCTCACGATCCACTGAAAATTTATGCAGCGTATTTTGCTGCAACACAACATAAACATCAGCCTACTGTTATTTTAACCCAAGGTGTGAAAGGGTATGGTTTGGGGACGACAACCACAGAAGGTAGAAACATTGCTCATAATGCCTTGGAAATGAGTGATGCGGAATTAAAAGCTTTTTGTCAGCGCTTCAAGCTGTCATTAACAGAAGAGGTTTTGAAAAAGCATCAATTTTGTAAGCCTGAAAAAAATAGTCCGGAAATGCAATATCTATTTGCCCAGCGTGAAAAATTGGGTGGATTTTTACCGGCACGTGAAGTAGTTTCACAATCGCTAGCCACACCGGCTTTATCAGCATTTGATGCGGTATTGCATGGCTCAGACGATAGAACCATGTCTACGACCATGGTCTTTGGCAGAATCATGAATGTTTTGCTGAAAGATAAAATAATCGGTTCACGTATCGTTCCGATTTTTTCGGACGAAGTGCGCACGTTTGGTCTCGAAGCTTTATTTCGCCAAGTCGGTATTTATTCACCTGTAGGGCAATTGTATACACCAGAAGATAAAGAACAGTTTCTCTATTATCACGAAGCGAAAAACGGCCAAGTGTTGGAAGAAGGGATTACGGAAGCAGGTTGTATGTCATCCTGGATTGCGGCAGCGACGTCGTATGCCACAAATCGTTTCCCCATGATTCCCTTTTTTACTTACTATTCCATGTTTGGCTTTCAGCGCGTAGGCGATTTTATTTGGGCAGCAGGCGATATGCGCGCCCGTGGTTTTTTGATAGGGGCAACAGCAGGGCGTACCACACTTGAAGGGGAAGGGTTACAACATCAGGATGGAACCAGTTTAGTTGCTGCATCGCATGTTCCGAATTGCCGTGCTTACGATCCCGCGTTTGGTTATGAAATGGCAGTCATCATTCAACACGGTTTACAGGAAATGGTGACAGAAGAAAAAGATGTGTTTTATTACATCATGGCCATGAATGAACGTTATGTTCAGCCACCTATGCCTAAAGGCGTTGAAGCAGGCATTATTAAAGGCATGTATTTATTGAGTGAAGGTGGAGAAGCTAAACAAACGGTGCAATTATTGGGAGGCGGTGCGATTTTAAATGAAGTGATAGCCGCAGCAGATTTATTGAAAAAAGATTTTGATGTCAGTGCTGATGTTTGGAGCATGACGAGTTTTACGGAATTGCACAGAAATGGTGTGGATTGTGAGCGTAGCAATATGCTTTCATCCGATAAAAAACCCGCTATTCCTTATGTCGAACAACAGTTGCGTGATCGTAAAGGTCCAGTGATTGCGGCAACAGATTATGTGCGAACCTATGCTGACTTGATTAGACCGTTTATTTCGCGTACTTATGTCACTTTAGGTACGGATGGATTTGGTCGTAGTGATACGCGGGAACGGTTACGCCGATTCTTTGAAGTGGATCGTTACTATATTGTGGTTGCTGCTTTGCATGCATTAGCGAAAGATGGCGAACGCCCCGTGAGTGATGTGACGGCTGCTATTAAAAAATATGGTATTGATATAAAGAAACCTAATCCCGTAACCGTTTGATTTTATGGAGGATATGACTTTGACAATTAAAAATATGACAACGCCTGACTTTGGAAGTGAGGCTGATCTCACGGTTATTGAGTTATTGGTAAAGCCAGGCGATAAAATAGCGGTCGATGCGCCTATTGTAACGTTGGAGTCAGATAAGGCTACGATGGAAGTGCCTGCGACAGAAGCAGGTGTAGTTAAGGAAATAAAAGTCAAAGTGGGTGATCATGTTTCCACGGGTTCGATTCTTATTACATTTGAAACAGGTGCAGCCGAAAAAGCAGCACCCCTAAAAGAAGAGCCAACGAAAAAAGAATCAAAGAAAGAAGAATCAAAGAAAGAAGAACCGGAACCTACTGTGTTAACGGGCACAGTACAAACGACTAGTGATGTACATGCAGGTCCAGGTGTGAGACAACTTGCACGCGAGTTAGGTGTGAATCTCAATCAGTTAGCTGGCAGTGGCCCTAAGCAACGTATTTTAAAAGAAGATGTGCAGTTATTTGTAAAAAGTCAATTATCACAACTTCAGACAGGTGGTAATGCCATAACAACATTGCCTTCTGCTCCTGTCATAGATTTTTCTAAATTTGGTTCGACTAAAACAGAACCGTTAACTCGCATACAAAAAATATCCGGTAAAAATTTACAACGTAACTGGATGATGATTCCCCACGTTACTCAGTTTGGTGAAGCGGATATCACGATATTGGAAGATTTTAGGCAGACGCAAAAAGCGGAAATGGAAAAACAGAAAATCAAATTAACACCGTTGGTTTTTGTGATGAAAGCAGTGGTTGCTTCTTTGAAGGCTTTTCCAAAAGTGAATGCATCGCTAGATGTAAGTGGTGAGAATCTTGTCCTCAAAAATTATTATCATGTAGGCGTTGCCGTTGATACAGAAAATGGTTTGGTCGTGCCCGTGATTCGTGATGTTGATAAAAAAGGGTTGATGGATCTTGCCAAAGAATTGAGTGAAGTGAGTGAGAAAGCTCGCAATAAACAATTAACACCAGCGGATATGCAAGGTGGTTGTTTTTCCATTTCCAGTTTAGGGGGCATTGGTGGTACGGCTTTTACACCTATCATTAACGCACCAGAAGTTGCGATTTTAGGTGTATCTAAATCTGCATATAAACCGGTTTATCAAGATGGTGCATTTGTACCACGATTGATGTTGCCTTTGTCATTATCTTATGATCATAGGGTTATTGATGGTGCAGAAGGTGCGCGGTTTATTATGCATTTAACAAATATGTTGTCAGACATTCGAAATTTATTGCTATAAAGGTAGATTAAAAATGAGTATTCAAACAGAAGTGGTTGTGATTGGTAGTGGTCCTGGTGGCTATACTGCTGCATTTAGAGCAGCTGATTTAGGTAAAAAAGTGGTGATGATTGAGCGTTATGAAGCAGTCGGCGGTGTTTGCTTGAATGTCGGTTGCATTCCATCCAAAGCATTATTGCATGCAGCAAAAGTGATAGATGATGCAGCAGACATGACGGAATGCGGCGTGGAATTTGCTAAACCCAAAGTGGATACCAAAAAATTATTGGCCTGGAAAAATGGCATAGTCACTAAATTGACGGGTGGTATTAAAGCCTTAGCCAAGGCACGTAAAGTTGAGATTGTAACCGGTGTTGCTAAATTTATTTCAGATCATGAAATGGAAGTGGTCATGAAAGACGGCAAAAAAGAAACGGTACAATTTCAGCAAGCGATTATTGCCGTAGGTTCACGCCCAGTGAAGCTACCTTTTTTACCGGATGATGCTCGCATTATTGATTCAACCGGCGCGCTTACTTTAAATGAAGTGAAAGGTAAGATGTTAGTGATAGGCGGTGGCATTATTGGTCTTGAAATGGCGACGGTTTATCACGCACTCGGTGCAGAGATTACGATAGTTGAGTTAATGGATCAGATTATTCCAGGCGCTGATAACGATGTAATTATGCCATTATATAAACGCATTAAATCACGCTATCAAAATATTTATCTCAAAACAAAAGTTACTAAAGTCGAAGCGAAAAAAGATGGATTATACGTGACGTTTGAAGGTGAAGGTGCACCACAAAAACCAGAAAAATTTGATTTTATTCTTTCTGCAGTTGGCAGAAGTTCGAATGGCGGTCAAATTGATGCAGATAAAGCAGGCGTGAAAGTGGATGAGCGCGGATTCATCGCTGTGGATAAACAACAGCGTACCAATGTTCCGCATATTTTTGCGATAGGTGATGTGGTAGGTAATCCTATGTTGGCACACAAAGCCATGCCAGAAGGCCGAGTTGCAGCAGAAGTGATAGCAGGACTCAAACATCACTTTGATGCGAAATGCATAGCAAGCGTTGCTTATACCGATCCTGAAGTGGCATGGGTAGGTGTGACTGAGAATGAAGCAAAAGCCAAAGGAATTAAATACGGCAAAGGTGTTTTCCCATGGGCTGCAAGTGGCCGAGCGCTTAGCATTGGTCGCAGTGAAGGGTTGACTAAAATGATAGTCGATGAAACCACACATCGTGTGATTGGCGCAGGTATCACCGGTGTGAATGCAGGTGAATTAATCGCAGAAGTGGCTTTAGCTATAGAAATGGGATGTGATGTTCAAGATATAGCACTCACTATTCATCCGCATCCAACTTTGTCTGAAACTGTAGCCTTGGCAGCAGAAGTATTTGAAGGCACGATTACGGATTTATATTTACCTAAGAAAAAGGCTGAGAAAATCGCAAGTTAGCAGGAATGATGATACGACCTTTATTTCAAGCAGACATTCATCAACTATTGCGTATTGAAAACGCCGTTCATGTTGCACCATGGACGGAAGAAACGTTTAGGGCTTGTTTTAAAGCAGGTTATATTGGCTGGGTGATAGAAATCGATAAAAATATTATTGGTTTTATTATTATTTCGCTAGCCATGGATGAATGCCATGTTTTAAATATCTGTGTGGCGCGATTGTTTCAGCATCAAGGATGGGGCAAGAAGTTGTTAGCATGTGCGTTAAATCATGCTAGTCAGCAAGGCAAGCGAACGGCATATCTCGAAGTGCGTCGCTCGAATACCAGAGCTATTTCACTGTATCAAAAAATGAATTTTCATTTGATCGGTGAACGCAAAGGTTATTACAAAACCGTGTCAGGCGAAGAAGATGCGTTAATTTATGCGACGGACTTGTCTAGTCATGCTATTTGAGAAGATAGATTTAAGGTAAACTGCAGTGAATTAGGACGTCTTCCCCCTTCGGGGGAAGGTGCCCGAAGGGCGGAAGGGGGAGTATAAAATGCAAAAGTTTATATTCCCCCATCTGCCCTTTGGGCATCTTCCCCCGAAGGGGGAAGACGTCCTAATTTATTAATTTAGAGGATAAATATATGTTGCCATTTAATAGCGATTACCAAACGGGTCGTCCACGTGAAAACGCACAAGTGTTGAGTGCTTTCATGAGCGCAGTTTATTTATGGATGATGGTTGGCATAACGATTAGCGGTGTTACTGCTTATGTTGTTGCATCTCGTCCTGATGTCGTTGTGTATATCATGCAAAATAAGATTTTATTTTATGGAATGTTAGTTGCGCAATTTGGCGCAGTAATAGCACTCAGTGCGTTTGTGCAAAGAATGAGTGTAGCGCTTGCTTCTTTGGTATACGTGTCTTATGCAACCTTAGTAGGGCTTACTTTTTCAACCTTGTTTTTAGTGTATACCGCAGCAAGTATTAGCTCCGCCTTTTTTGTCACCGCATTTGCATTTGCAGGATTAAGTGTATTTGGTTATACGACGAAAAAAGATTTAGGGCCTATCGGTTCATTTTGCATGATGGGATTATTTGGCATGATAGGCATGATGATACTCGGATTCTTCATTCCTTCCATGATGGGTAATGGTATGCAAATGGTGATATCCGTGATGGGTTTGATTATTTTTTCCGGACTCACTGCTTACGATACTCAGCGCATTAAGTCTTTACAATTTCAATACGCGACTAGAGATCAATCCAGAAAAGGCGCTATTTATGGTGCATTAGTTTTATATCTTGATTTTATTAACTTGTTTCTCAATATATTGCGCATTATGGGCGATAGACGATAAAGGAATTGATATGATAGAAATTACATCCATGCGAAATTACCTCAAAGACTTAGAAGATAGGCTTGACAGTATTTGGGGGTATCTTTGACGTTGATCAGAAAAAAGAACGATTAACAGCAATACGACAAGAACTGGAAGAACCCGATAGCTGGAAAAATCAGGAAAAAGCGCAAGCACTAGGTAAGGAACGTGCTCAATTAGAAGAGCTAGTCAAACGCATGGAAGCGATTCGGGTTTATTTGCGCGATACGCAAGACATACATGAAATGGCTGTCAGTGAGAATGATACGAAAGTTCAAGCTGAAGTTGTAAAAGATGCGGAAAAACTCACTAAAACCATAGAAACGCTGGAATTTCGCCGTATGTTTTCCGGTGAAATGGATGCGAATAATGCGTACATGGATATTCAATCAGGATCCGGTGGGACAGAAGCGCAAGATTGGGCAGATATGTTATTGCGTATGTATTTGCGTTGGGGCGAACGTCACGGTTTTAAAACAGAATTAATCGAGCATTCTCCCGGCGAAGTTGCTGGGATTAAAAGTGCAACCATTAAGTTTGAAGGTGATTATGCTTATGGTTGGTTGCGTACGGAATCCGGTGTGCATAGATTAGTGCGTAAGTCTCCCTTTGATTCCAATAACAAGCGCCATACTTCGTTTGCATCGGTTTTTCTTTCGCCTGAAATTGACGATGATGTGCACGTTGAAATTAATCCAGCAGATTTGCGCATTGATACCTATCGTGCAAGCGGTGCGGGTGGTCAGCACGTTAATCGTACCGATTCTGCGATTCGTATTACGCATATGCCGACTAATACCGTTGTTCAGTGTCAAGCAGATAGATCGCAGCATAAAAATCGGGCGGAAGCCATGAAGCAATTACGCGCTAAATTGTATGAACTCGAAATGCAAAAACAGCGAGATAAACAAGCGGCGCTAGAAGCGAATAAAAAAGATATTACCTGGGGCAGTCAGATACGATCGTATGTACTCGATATGTCACGCATTAAAGATTTGCGTACCGGTGTGGAAGTCGGTAATACACAAGCGGTATTAGACGGCGATTTGGATAAATTTATAGAAGCGAGTTTGTTGGCAGGATTATGATAATGACAGATCACAAGATAGATCAGCAAGAAAATCAAATGGTGGATACGAATGATTTAATCGAACAGCGACGCATTAAGCTTGCTGAATGGCGTGGCACAGGAAAATCCTATCCTACTGATTTTCGTCGTGATGCATTAGCAGCGGATTTGCTGAAAAAATATGATGATAAAACAGATGCTGAATTAGAAGCGCATCCTGTTACCGTAGCATTAGCCGGCCGTATCATGACGCGACGCTTAATGGGTAAAGCGAGTTTTACGCATATTCTTGATATGTCTGGACGCATTCAATTGTATATTCGTCAAGACGATGTGACACCTGAAATCTACGAGGAATTTAAACAATGGGATTTAGGCGATATTATTGGTGTGCAAGGTTATTTATTTAAAACGAAAACAGGTGAGTTGTCTGTTAAAGCAAAAAATGTGCGTTTGCTTGCAAAAGCCATTCGTCCGTTGCCAGATAAATTTCATGGATTAGCGGATCAGGAAACGTGTTATAGACAGCGTTATCTCGATTTAATTGCTAATGAAAAAACGCGAGCAACATTTATCATGCGTTCTGCCATTACGCAATCCATACGAACCTTTTTACAAGCAAAACAATTTCTTGAAGTAGAAACGCCTATGATGCAAGTGCTTGCAGGCGGTGCTGCTGCAAAACCATTTACGACGCATCATCATGCACTGGATTTACCCTTGTTTTTGCGCATTGCACCGGAATTATATTTAAAACGTTTAGTCGTTGGTGGATTTGAACGTGTGTTTGAAATCAATCGAAATTTTCGTAATGAAGGATTATCCACACGTCATAATCCGGAATTTACCATGCTGGAATTTTATCAAGCGTATGCAGATTATCGTGATTTAATGAATCTGACCGAAGAAATGTTTCATCGCATCACAACAGAATGTTTGGGAACAACGCATTTTACTTATCAATCAATAGCGTTTGATTTTAGTCAGCCATTTTTGCGCATGACGTTAAAAGATTCCATCGTAAAATATAATCCGCATTTGAAAGAAGAAGATATCAATACATTGTCAACTTTGAAAAAAGTAGCAGAAAAAATGGGGATAGCCGTTAAAAACAGTGATGGATTAGGCAAGCTTCAAGTAGAGATATTTGAGCAAACGGTAGAGCACCAATTAATACAACCTACATTTATCACGGAATATCCGGCTGAAGTTTCACCGCTTGCAAGGCGCAATGATATCAATCCAGATGTAACAGATAGATTTGAATTATTTATTGCAGGACGAGAAATTGCGAATGGATTTTCAGAATTGAATGATCCAGAAGATCAAGCGGATAGATTTCGCCAGCAAATGGAAGATAAAGCAGCCGGTGATGATGAAGCTATGCCGTATGATACGGATTATATTACTGCGCTAGAATATGGTTTGCCGCCTACAGCCGGTGAAGGAATAGGTATTGATAGGTTGGTGATGTTATTAACGGATTCACCTTCCATTCGTGATGTGATTTTATTTCCGCATATGCGACCTAAGGAGTAACTTAGGACGTCTTCCCCCTTCGGGGGAAGGTGCCCGAAGGGCGGAAGGGGGAATATAAAATTTAATTAGTATTTGTATTCCCCCTTCTGCCCTTCGGGCATCTTCCCCCGAAGGGGGAAGACGTCCTAAGTTAATTTTGCTTTTAAACCAACACTAATACACTAATCATTTATGCATCACTCTGGTTTCACGCTCATTGAAGCGTTAATATCGCTTACTATCATCGCCATCCTCGCAGCTATCTCATTACCAGCTGCGCGGGATTTTATTTCACACACACAAGAGGAATTACTACAAAAACAATTAATCCACGTTATTCAACTCGCAAAACATGAAGCCATTGCTATGCATGCGCCCGTAGGCTTGTGTCAATCAGATAATCAATCCACATGTAGCGGTAGTTGGGAGCAAGGCCAACTTATTTTTCTGGATGAAACTGCAGATGGTATTGTACATAGTCGTCAACAAATTATTTCTGTGATGCAAATGAGCGTACAACATGGCCGCATAAAATGGCGTTCATTTCCCCGCTATAGACAGTATTTATTATTTTCACCCATGCAATGGATGGAAAATGAAAATGGAACATTTTGGCATTGCCATGCGGATAAATCCGTGTGGGCCATGACGGTGAGTAAAACCGGTAGAACGCAAATCATTTATCCCAATAAAAAAGGTGAGATAAAAGATGGTCGTGGACAGGCGTTAAATTGTTAAATAACCTGAGTTATGGATAAGACCAGCAACAGATGGGATATTAAAGAGGTGGGACGTCGTTGCGAGGAGCGTTTTTTGCGACGAAGCAATCCCGGCTTTGACGTTAAAGTAGTTTCGTATATAAATCAGCCCATTCAGGATTCGCTGCTTCAATTTCCATGTTAGTGCTTTAGGAAAATTACCATGAAAAAAAGACCTGCAATTTATATCTTGGCGGACAAAAGAAATGGCACGCTATACACAGGTGTGACAAGTAATATTGTAAGGCGCATATTTCAGCATAAAAATGGCATCACACCAGGATTTGCTCACCGTTATCATTGTAAATCACTTGTATATCTTGAGATCCATGAAAATATGTTGAGCGCAATAACCAGAGAAAAGCAGATAAAAGCTGGATCAAGAAAGAAGAAAATCGCACTTATTGAAGCAGCGAATCCTGAATGGGCTGATTTATATACGAAACTGCTTTAACGTCAAAGCCGGGATTGCTTCGTCGCAAAAAACGCTCCTCGCAACGACGTCCCACCTCTTTAATATCCCATCTGTTGCTGGTCTTATCCATAACTCAGGTTAAATATATCGATAAGCCAAGTCTACCGATTTTTGATCATCACCCATGCATTTAACTCTACAAAAGATATACATTGCTCTACATGTTCAGCTGTCAACTCCCGTTCATCTCGATTCGCTATATATTAATAATGGCCGTTATTTCCAGCCTCTGACGAGGCGACATACTAAGTTATACACTTTGACGATTTGTATTTGTTTTCTTTATCGTATGAATATTTTTTATTGTTTGTGGACAGATTTTTTTAAGCTCATTAAAAATAATATTAAATAAAGCTTTTCCGTTATTGGAAAATGCTTTTTCATCCCTATCTTCATTCATATATTTTTTAATAGCGGATAATTTATTCAGTCTAGTCACTTGATTATTTTCTAGTTGATTCAATAAATCCATGCTGGAATCGCTAGTAGCAAAAAAATATTGAGTATTATTATTTTCTTCTTCTGTGTTCTGAAATCGTTGCTTGGCTTTATATTTACGATAATCACAAACAATATTTGCTATGACTTCATCTTGAGTATCATCAGATGATAGTTCATTTATTACAAAATATACGTTATTCATATTTTCTAATTCTTCATTTGTTTGATATGGACGTGTGATCATATTAGATAGACCATGAACACATCCTGTAAAACACGAAACAATGAAAGGAATGGGTAAAGTAATCAGAAGAGATACTACTGCACCAGCGTCAGGCGCAACTCTCCCGTCACCAATAGATTTTATAAAGGACACCCCTATTGCTGTGGCTTTCACAATATGATTTTCCATCGATTTCAAGAAAAGATCGCCTTTATCATACCATTCTTCGTTACTGTCAATATCATCATGCATATATTGAACGAGTCTAATTTCATAAGCAGATAAATAAAAACTCGGGGTCAATAACTTGTCTCTGGAATAGCGGCAGGTCTTTGCTAAGCCTATGTAACCATTATTTATTTTATTATCTACGGTTACCACAGGAAGTGCATTATTTAACGGTAATAACTTATTTAATATCAATTGCTGGCTTTGCATGATCTCGTTTTTCGCCGTTATTTTAGATAGGACGGTAATTTAGCATTATTTAATAAATTAATAAATTAATAAATTAATAAAATAATATACATACAGATCAAATTCACCTGTCAATTCTGTACTCTGCCTCCAGAATTGACAGGTGAATTTCACCAGCATTCATTAACGTTACCCGTTCCCGTCACTTCTTTTCTACCATCCGCTTGTAAAATCAGTCCTCCGCATGCGGTATCTTTTTCTGCTTGTTTACCAATCGGTTTTGCTAACAATGTGTAATCATTCGCCGTCGTTTGAATGTGTAATTGATAATGATTATTTGCGATGGTGATAGGGAAGTTTAATCTCGCGAGTGTCGCACCTTCATACGTATTCTGTTCCAGATGAAATTTTTCCATGGCAGCGGAAAGTTTGGAGAGCATGCTCGCTGCTTCCAGGCGTTTTGCTTGTACTATATATTGTGAATATATCGGCAAACACAACGAGACTAGAATACTCAATATCGCCATCGCAGATAGCATTTCGATGAGATGAAATCCTTTTGCTGATTTATGCATTCAGTTTATTCGCTATTTCCGCTAATCGTTTGCCTAGTGCAAAACATAATCGTTGTTCTTCATCACTCACTGGATTTTTACCAGATGCACCTGCAACATGCGTAGCACCATAAGGTGTGCCGCCACTTTGAGTATTATTGAGATCGGCTTCGGTATAAGGAATACCCAATAAAATAAATCCCAGATGAAATAACGGTAGCATCATGCTTAATAAAGTGGATTCCTGTCCGCCGTGCATGCTGGAAGATGAACTAAAAACAACAGCGGGTTTATTGACAAGCTGACCCGATAGCCAAAGACTGCTTGCTTGATCTAGAAAATATTTCATGGGTGCGGCCATATTGCCAAAGCGCGTAGGACTGCCTAAGGCTAGTCCTTTGCATTCTTTTAAATCTTGCAAAGTCGCATAAGGCGCACCACTTTCAGGAATGAGAGGGTCACTCGCTTCTATCGTTGGTGAAACCGGCGGCACGGTGCGAATGCGCGCTTCCATGTGAGGAATTGATTCAACGCCGCGTGCAATATATTGCGCCATTTGTTTAGTTGCACCGTTGCGACTGTAATATAGAATTAAAATAGGAGTTGGCATGATATTGTCCTGATAATTCGCAGGTGGTTTATATAACATAAATCGCTACAACCTTCCTATTTTTATCTGTACTATGCCTCTCTAAACTTATTAAAATGCGTTGTTCGCATCGAGGTTCTTATGCCAATTTATGAATATCAATGTTCTAAATGTAACCATCAACTGGAAGTCATTCAGAAAATGTCAGATGAGTCGTTGACAGAATGTCCGGAATGTCATCAGCCTGCTTTAAAGAAACTGGTTTCTGCAGCAGGGTTTCAATTAAAGGGGACGGGTTGGTATATGACCGATTATAGTGCAAGAGGGAAAGCACGATCTGCAAATGAAGCGACGGATTCAAAAGCAGCGGGAACCGATAGTAAATCGGATGTTAAATCCACAGAAACCAAGGATGCATCGACTACAGATAAGTCATCAACTGATTCGGGGGCAACAACATGATTGCTGCAATACGTAAATATCTTCTTTCAGGTTTACTGGTCTGGTTACCGGTCATTGTTACCATTTTTGTCATCAAATTTTTATTTGATTTACTCAGCAAATCATTATTACTTTTACCGCCTGATTTACAACCGGATAGATTGATAGGTTTTCATGTGCCAGGCATAGGCGTTATTTTAACCTTGCTGGTCATCTTTTTGACGGGTTTATTTGCCGCTAATTTCATAGGCAGACGACTGGTGCAATTAGGTGATGCCATCATGACGCATATTCCCTTGGTGCGATCCGTTTACACCGGTGTTAAACAAGTGACAGAAACCCTGTTTAAACCAGGCGGCCAATCGTTTCGTAAAGTGTTATTAGTGGAATATCCTTGTCCGGGTGTTTGGAGCATGGCTTTTCAAACCGGTGAAGTGACGAATGACATTGAGAATGTATTAGGTTCAGAAAAAATGGTGAGTTATTTTATTCCAACCACCCCAAATCCTACATCGGGATTTTTAATGATGGCGCCTAAATCCAGGGTAAAAGAACTAGATATTAGCGTTGATCAAGCGTTAAAATTCGTCATCTCATTAGGGGTAGTACAACCCGGTGTCCAGCCAACCAAGCAATATAAAAAATAAATTATAGAAATAGGATGTTTGTATGCGTAGTCATTATTGCGGTCAAATTACCGCGGATTTATTAGATCAAGAAGTTAAAATTACTGGATGGGTTCATAGACGTCGTGATCATGGCGGCGTTGTATTTATCGATTTACGTGATCGTGAAGGCATAGTGCAAACGGTGATAGCACCTGAACAGAAAGAAGCGTTTGCAAAAGCAGAATCGGTTCGCAGTGAATTTGTTTTGCAAGTGATAGGTACAGTAAGACGACGTCCACAAGGGACCGTCAATCCCAATCTTAAGACGGGCGAAGTAGAAGTTGCAGTCACAGAATTAGTTATTTTAAATCGTTCGGAACCACTCCCTTTTCCGATTGATGATGAGTTTCATGAAGTCGGTGAAGAAGCTCGTTTGCGCTATCGTTATTTAGACATTCGTCGTCCGGAAATGTTAGAGCGTTTAAAAATGCGTGCTAGCATTACGCATTATTTGCGGCAAACGCTAGAAAAACAGGGTTTTCTGGATGTGGAAACACCTTTCCTCACTCGTGCTACACCAGAAGGTGCACGCGATTATCTTGTACCTAGTCGTACTAAGCCAGGCAGTTTTTTTGCATTGCCGCAATCGCCGCAACAATTTAAACAATTGCTGATGATGGCTGGGATAGATCGTTATTATCAAATCGTACGTTGTTTTCGTGATGAAGATTTGCGTGCGGACAGGCAACCTGAATTCACGCAATTAGATATTGAAACCTCTTTTTTAACGGAACATGAAATTCAAACCATCATGGAAAACATGATAAGTGGTCTGTTTTCTACGTTATTGAATGTTGAATTGCCAAAACCGTTTCCGCGTATCACGTATACAGAAGCCATGAATCGTTATGGTTCGGATAAACCGGATTTACGTATTCCACTAGAATTAATCGACGTTAGTGATTTGATGAAAAACGTGGAATTTAAAGTGTTTTCAGGGCCTGCTAATGATGTAGAAGGTCGAGTGGCTGCATTACATGTGCCGGGGGGTGCTGCGATTAGTCGCAAGGAAATTGATGATTACACGAACTATATAAATGTTTTTGGCGCACGCGGTCTTGCTTATATCAAAATCAATGCAGAAGGAAAGGAAGGTTTACAATCCCCTATTTTAAAATTTTTGCCGGATGAGGTGGTGACCGGCATTCTCGAACGTACCAAGGCAAAAGTGGGCGATATTATTTTCTTTGGTGCAGATAAAAGATCGGTGGTGAATGAATCGCTAGGTGCATTGCGATTGAGAGTCGGTCAAGATCGCGGCATGGTTTCCAGTGACTGGCGTATTTTATGGGTAGTGGATTTTCCCATGTTTGAAAAATCAGAAGGTCGCTTGACAGCTTGCCATCATCCATTCACATCGCCTCAAGCTGAAACCGTAGAAGAGTTGATGAAAGATCCGCAAAATAGTAAAGCACGTGCTTACGACATGGTATTAAACGGTAGTGAAATTGGCGGAGGTTCTATTCGTATTCATTCTGCTGATATGCAAAAAGCCGTTTTTAATTTGCTGAATATTAGCGATGAAAAAGCCGAAGAAAAATTCGGACATTTATTGACAGCTATGCGTCTTGGTTGCCCTCCACACGGTGGTATTGCCTTTGGTCTTGATAGATTAGTGATGTTGATGACAGGTGCCTCTTCAATCCGAGATGTGATTGCATTTCCAAAAACACAAACGGCAAGCTGTCCATTGATGGATGCACCGGCACCCGTAGAACCTGAGCAATTAATTGAACTCAGCATACGCGTTGCAAAAATAAAGGAATAAATAAGATGGCAGGTCATAGCAAGTGGGCGAATATCAAACGTCATAAAGCAAAAGTCGATGCAAAGCGTGGTAAGCTTTATACTAAAATCATACGCGAGATAACGGTAGCCGCCAAAATGGGCGGCGGCGATGCCGGTTCCAATCCCCGTTTGCGTGCGGCACTTGATAATGCGCAAGAAGCTAACATGACTAAAGATGTGGTAGAGCGTGCGATTAAGCGTGGCGTTGGCGGCATGGAAGGCGAGCAAGTCGATGAAGTGCGCTATGAAGGATATGGCCCTGGTGGTATTGCCATTATGGTCGATTGCATGACGAATAATCGTAATCGTACGGTGGGTGAAGTGCGGCATGCACTCACTAAGAACGGCGGTAATCTGGGTACCGATGGTTCAGTGTCGTATCTTTTTAAAAAACAAGGGTTGCTTACTTTTGCACCTGGGGTCGATGAAGAGCGTTTAATGGAACATGCGCTAGAATTAGGCGTGGAAGATGTGATTTCAAACAGCGATAAAAGTGTGGATGTGATCACAACACCGGATAGCTTTATGAATGTGAAGGAAGCGTTGACTAGAATGGGATTTCGTTCGGCTCAAGCAGAAATATTGATGCGTGCGGATGTGAATGTCACGATCACGGATAAAGAGATAGCAGAAAAAGCCATGCACTTGATAGATGCGCTAGAAGATTTGGACGATGTGCAATCGGTGTATTCGAATGCAGATATTGCCGAAGATATTTTGAATGAGTTATCGTGAGTGTTGATGCAGCTCATTAGGACGTCTTCCCCCTTCGGGGGAAGGTGCCCGAAGGGCGGAAGGGGGAGTATAAAATGCAAAAGAAATGTTTGTATTCCCCCATCTGCCCTTTGGGCATCTTCCCCCGGAGGGGGAAGACGTCCTAATGAGCTGCATCTTGTTATCCTCATCATTAAGGACGAACATGACTGTGATTATAGGGATAGATCCAGGTTCGCGCCGCACGGGATTTGGTGTGATACGTCTTCTTGGCAATCGGCATATTTATCTAACCAGTGGTCATATTTGTCTGGAATCGTTTCCAGTCAATGAACGATTACGAAAAATATTTTTAGGCTTACAGCAAGTGATTGAAACATATCAGCCACAAGAAGCTGCTATAGAACAAATATTCATGAAAGATAATCCTAATTCCGCACTCAAACTGGGACAGGCGCGTGGTGCGGCCATTGTTGCTCTTGATATGCCAGTACAAGAATACTCAGCTAGACAGGTGAAAAAATCCGTTGTCGGTCATGGCGCTGCAACTAAAGATCAGGTTCAGTTTATGGTGAAACGATTATTGAATTTGACGGGTGATGTACAAGCGGATGCAGCAGATGCGCTAGCGATTGCATTATGTCATGCACATGTGAGAGGACTGAAAAATTATCTTTAAGAGGTAGGGCATGATAGGACAAATACGCGGGATTATTTTAGAAAAACAAGCTCCCCAATTATTAATAGACGTAGGCGGCATAGCATATGAAATCGATGCGCCTATGAGCACTTTTTATCATTTACCCGAGTCCGGTCATGAAGTGACTTTGTTTACGCATTTTGTTGTGCGTGAAGATGCGCATCTTTTATATGGATTTTTTTCGAGAGAGGAACGTTTATTATTTCGTACTTTGCTCAAAGTGAATGGTGTTGGCCCTCGATTAGCATTGACTATTTTATCCAGTGCGAGTCCTCATGAATTTGTCCAATGTGTATTGAATAATGATACAGATAGTCTTGTACGCTTGCCTGGTATTGGTAAAAAAACGGCAGAACGATTGGTGATAGAAATGCGGGATAAATTAAGTGATTGGTCAGACGCGCGGCCGGTAGAGGGAGGCATACCCGCCCGCAAAGAAAATAATACGCGTCATTCTATTTTGCAAGATGCCATATCTGCGTTAATTGCACTAGGTTATAAACAACAGGAAGCCAATCGCATGGTAACAAGAATCGATGATGGGCTAGCCGCCAGTGAGGAATTAATTCGCAAGGCATTAAGGGAGATGAGTCATGCTTAAGACTGACCGACTCATTACACCCGAGCAACAAGACGTGGATACCATTGATAAAGCATTACGACCTCGAAAATTAAGTGATTACATCGGTCAGGAATCCGTGCGTGAGCAAATGGATATTTTTATTCGTGCGACAAAAAGTCGTAACGAAGCATTAGATCATGTATTGATTTTTGGCCCGCCAGGACTCGGTAAAACAACGCTAGCGAATATCATCGCGCATGAATTAGAGGTTGGTTTGAAGCAAACATCGGGGCCGGTATTGGAGAAACCAGGCGATGTGGCTGCGCTTTTAACGAATTTACAAAAAGGTGATGTGTTATTCATTGATGAAATTCATCGCTTAAGTCCGGTGGTTGAGGAAGTGTTATATCCAGCCATGGAAGATTATCAAATTGATATCATGATAGGTGAAGGGCCTTCTGCACGTTCTATCAAACTGGATTTGCCGCCGTTTACATTAATTGGTGCGACTACCCGAGCTGGTTTACTGACTTCACCGTTACGTGATCGTTTTGGCATTGTGCAACGTCTTGAATTTTATCAAATAAAAGAATTAACCCAAATTGTTTTGCGTTCTGCGAGCATTTTAAATGTTGCGATTGATCATCAAGGGGGTGAAGAAATCGCAAGACGTTCACGCGGCACACCGCGTATTGCTAATCGTTTGCTGCGTAGAGTAAGAGATTATGCAGAAGTGAAAGCGAATGGTAATGTGACAGAAGCAATCGTCAGGACAGCACTCGATTTCTTGAACGTAGACAGTCAGGGATTTGATGTCATGGATCAGAAATTATTATTAGCACTCATGGAAAAATTTGGTGGAGGCCCGGTGGGTCTTGAAACGTTAGCGGCTTTTATCAACGAAGAAAAAGGGACAATAGAAGATGTCATAGAACCATTCTTGATACAGCAAGGTTTTATGTTGCGCACACCGCGTGGGCGTATCGCTACTCATCAAGCGTATTCCCATTTTGGATTAAAAACACCGGATAGAATCCTGGCGACTCAGAATGTGAGTTTGTTTGAGGCGCTGGAGTAATGATACATTAACTGAAATAACCATTTTTGAGGACATGATCGTGAATTATGATGCCAGTTTATTAAGTTATTTTATTCATGCCAGTATTATCGTGAAAATCGTCATGCTTATTTTAGTGAGTGCATCGATTTTTTCATGGACGTATATTTTGCAGCGCGGTATTTATCTCAGGAATATCAAACAATCGGCCAACAAGTTTGAAAAAGCCTTTTGGTCTGGAGAAGATTTAAGTCAGTTATATGCAGATGGCGGTCAAAATAGAGGATCGTCTGAAGGATTAGAAGCGATTTTTTATGCAGGATTTAAAGAGTTTCAGCGTTTTCGCAAACAAGCGGGTTCATCCATGGCACTCATTATGGAAAATACCAGACGTGCCATGCAAGTTGCACAAATGCGTGAACAAGATAAATTGGAAACGCATTTGCCGTTTCTAGCTATCGTTGGATCAACCAGTCCTTACGTCGGTTTATTTGGCACAGTCTGGGGCATCATGACGGCGTTTCGCGCTTTATCTTCCGTACAGCAAGCGACGATTTCCATGGTGGCGCCAGGTATAGCAGAAGCCTTGATTGCAACCGCTCTGGGTTTATTTGCGGCTATTCCTGCGGTCATTGCCTATAACCGTTTTATTACGGATATTGGTCGTCTCATGAATCGGTTTGATGCTTTTGAAGAAGAGCTGACTAATATTCTGATACGACAATCTCAGCCAGTAACGGAGTAATCATTATGGCGCATATGCATCAATATGGATCCAGGCGTCCCATGTCGGATATCAACGTGGTGCCTTTTATCGACGTTATGTTAGTGTTGCTGGTGATTTTCATGATCACTACACCCTTACTGACGCAAGGGGTAAAAGTCGAGCTACCTAAAACCTCTGCAAGTGCTATGAATGAGCATCAAAAAGAGCCGTTAATTGTCACAGTGGATTCGACGGGTAATTATTATTTCAATCTGGCTGATAAACCGGAGCAACCGATTACCGCACGCACTTTAACGCATCTTGTGACGAGCGAACTTTCTCTGGAACAAAACACTAATCAACGCCCAGTGTTAGTGCGTGGTGATAAAAATGTGAATTACGGGAAAGTCGTAGAAGCCATGGTATTGTTGCAACAAGCCGGCGCAAAAAGCGTTGGTTTGATAACCGAGCAAGCTCCGACAGATAAAGTATGACGTTCCGAAATAATCATTGTTTTATTGCTTCTATTGTTAGTCACATAGCAATATTACTTTTATTGGTATTAGGATGGGATGAAACATCGCTGATACCCGTTTTTGAAAACACGAATAAACACGATGTGATTAGTGCCGTTGTATTAGGAGATAGTGCTAGCAGTAAAATTTTACCTAAGCAGCTACCACCTCTTGTTAAAGAAGAGTCGGCACCTAAACCAGTCGCTGCAGCAAAAGCCGAAACGCAGAAAGATGTGATACCATTAAAAAAAGCCGTGGATAAAAAGAAACTGGCACAACAAAAAGCATTGGAAGCCATTAAAAAGCAGGCTATTTTTAGCAAAGATTTATTAGCTGATATTAAAAAACAAAATAATAAGCAGAAAATAAAACAAAAAGAATTGCGAGTACAGTTTGAGAAAACCTTGCGTCAGCAATTATTGAATGAGCAAATTAAAATAGCGGGAACGCTTTCAAGACAGGCGCAAGGTGAAGTCAATAAATATAAAGCGTTAATTGTGCAGGCTATCAGTGAAAAATGGATAATCCCAACGCAAGCGAATAAACGTTTATATACGGAACTCATGATTCGTACGGCACCCGGTGGAATGGTGTTAGAGGTACAAGTGACTAAAACCAGTGGTGATCCGTCGCTTGATCGCTCAGCACGAGCGGCTGTGTTGAAAGCATCGCCCTTGCCAGTGCCTAGCGATTCAAATGCATTTGCTTCTTTTCAACAATTTGTGTTAAAGGTTAAACCAGAAAATATAATGGATAGTGGAATTTAAGTAAAAAACATGGAGTTTATCTTGATATTATTATTATCGCTGCTGAGTATTGTGGTTATTTTACTTGTTTTTTATAAAAAACAACTCAAGATAACACAAAGGGAAAATATTCTATTTAACAAGGAAGCTGAATTGAATAAATCACACAGTGTTGAAGAAAGTTTGCGTCAGGAATTAGCGACATTAAAAGCAAGATTGCATCATGTAACCGAAGATCCACTGACACGTTTATTGGGATGGCCGTTATTCGAAGATCGTGTTAAGCAAACGATACAAGAAAGTGCTCGTTATCAATTCAACATGGCTATTTTATATGTCGATATCAATGATTTTAATATGCTTAACGAAGCATTAGGTTATGAAGCAGGCGATGCGATATTAAATGAAGTATCAGAGCGATTACAAACGTGTATTCGTGATATGGATAGTGTGAGTCGATTGTCTAAAGATGTTTTTGTCGTATTGCTAACTCAGTTAAGTAAGCCAGAAACCGCAGCCGTTGTTTCACAGCGAATACTGGAATCGCTAGTAGAACCGATTTGGATTAAGGAGCAAAAGTTATATATTACGGCTTGTATTGGCATTGCTGTTTATCCTGCAGATGGTTTGGATGCTAGCATTTTATTTAGAAATGCTGATCAGGCGCTAACGCTTGCTAAAGAAAAAGGTCATCAAAATTATCATTTTTATCAGCAAAAAAATGAAAATAATTGTTTGCGTGAATTGAAACTGTCTACTGGATTGAATCAAGATTCATTTTTAAGTGAGTGTGAAATCGTTTATCAACCGATAATGCAGGCGAGTGATAAAACGGTTTTTTGCATGCAAGCATTATTGTATTGGCGACATCCGGTGTTAGGGCTCATTCATTCTGATGAATTATTTAATTACATGGAGAAACACGATAAATCCGATGTTGCGTTTGAGTGGATGATGAAAAAAGCGTGTCAGCAATTTGTGTCTTTTAGACGCGTTGGATTTAACCCAACGTTTTTAAGTCTTCCGCTTTCCGTCAAACAATTGAAAAACGGACAATGTATTTATCGATTGTCACAATTATTGCAAGAATGTGAATGCAAACCGGAATGGTTGTTATTGGTCATAGAAGGTAGTTTGATACACACACCGTTTGAAGCAATTGAAAAAAGTTTTAATCGCTTGAAATATCTTAATATCAAATTGGCGATAAATCATTTTGGTTCAAACCATTTTTCTATTTTGGATTTAAAACAATTTGCCGTCGATTATCTTTTGTTAGACACAGCTATCATTCAAGATCTCGAGCAGAATGAACAAACCATTGGTTTAGTGAATGCGATGAATTTAATGGCTCAAAGTTTATCTATGCAATTAATTGTTCAAGGTATCGATACGGATAAGAAAATGAAGATATTAAAAGGGTTGGGCTGTGATTTGATACAAGGGCAGTATGTGGGTGAGCCGCTTGCTGAGAAGGAAGTGGAGATTGCTTGAGTTCGAATAGAGGAAACGCCAAAACCCAGTAAGATTTACGGAGTTTATACCTTTGGAAAATTAGGATAATATTCGAATATTAAAAATAGAGGAATGAAATCATGAGTAACTCACGTCCAAAAAATAAAACTGATCATTTCGATTGCAAAGATATCTTTTTCGATAAGAGATATCTTAAACCTGCAGCTGATGTTTGTTCTCGCCTAGGAGTAAATAAACATTTATCCAAAGAACCTACGGTTAAAGTTGGTGTTTATAACAATGGGCTATGGAAAGTAGCCACTTATGGTGAGAATCTGTCCGCAATCGATGACGAATATAATCAAGGATATTTTATTGAAAAAGACACTTGTGAGATACCGGAAGCCTTTTTCAGACACTGTAAGCACGTGGGGAAATTATAGGATCCGTCCCGCAAAACATACTCATTTCTACCAATGCAGAAAGGATTCTTCCAAGAGAGATAGTATAAAAATGGCGTTTTTTTGCGCAAATTTATTGTTTTTCTATTAATGCTCTCTTAAGTTCTATGGGTTATAGTTAGCGCCCTAACTAGTCGAACAACCAAAAGAGAGAGTGGTGATGAGACGTAATAATCTAAGACCTGCCGACCCTGAAGTATTGTATGATCAATATCATGCGCGAAAATACCGAGAATTTATTCTAAGTGATAAGGCAGGATTGTCCCTGCCCGCAACCCAATGGTCATCTCGTGTTACTTCCAGTGGAACGGATGCCTTCACAAAAAAGACTATTTCTGCTGATGTAGATCAAACTCTGCAACTTATTGAAAAAAATAAACATCCGCATGCTTTTCTCTGGACGACGACACCTCAAAAAATAAAACAAGGCGTGCGCTATGGCATCATTAAGCCGGAATCGATTACTGGGCAAGTGATTCATACCTTAGGGCATTATCGAATGACTGCGACTAGACGTGTTGCAAAAGGAATGGTCAGCAATACGCAAGGAGTAAAAATAGCTTTATTGGATATTTATCAAAATCGATTTGAAGCATTACAACGATTGGAATCGTTGGTGAATAAAAAAAATGAAATAAAAGATTATGCGGATGCGATTAGAGCTTATAAAGCGGAATTAATAAAAATTAGAGATACGGTGAGTGAAGATCTAGATAAGTTGCCGTTACGAGAGAAACGTTATAATAATCTTGCCAATACTATTATTGCTGATATCAATGAAGATATTCTTGCTGCACAAACGTATCTTAACTATTTGGGACATGGTTACACATCCTTACAATCTGCTAATCGTGCTAGAGGAAATGATTCCATTCTGGAATTCGTGAAGCGGCAAATGCATAGAAATTTATACGAGTTGCAGGGATTAAATCAAAGCATCGTTTTTAGTAACGATGGTCTTACGCGCGGTGAGTTGAATGATTACATAGAAGATGCGCGTAAAGTGATTGATGATCATCAACCGGATATGCGTGATCCTGTTATAGAAAAACATCACGGTGACTTTACGAATCAATGGCATCCAGAAAAAAAGATTACGTATGAATTTTCATTGGATGAATTGTCTTATGAAGAAGAACGAGATGCTTTATTAGCAGTGAGTTTTATTGAAGGCTGGGACAGTGTTGATTATGTCAATAACAAAGTAATCAATAATAAAAATAAAGATAAAGCATCATTAATGACTATCTATGCGACAAAATGGGATACGCATAGAGATGGTGGGCGTGCTATTTGGGAATACCTCAAAAATTGGGTGGTGGGAATATTCATATCTACGAGACCATGGCATGAAGGTGTCAAAGATGACGGTGCGTTTTTGCATGCAGAAACATTATTCCAACATACCAGAGAACATCATCCCCTTTGGATGAATGTATTGCATTTTGGGTATGGAATTTATGTGTTGATCAAGACAATGTTCGCCGGTGTTTATGATGCTAGTTTACATTTAGTGGTTAGTTTATGGGAAGACCTGAGAGATGATTGGTTTGCGACAGAAGCATTGCCATCATGGGATAAAGTGAAAGAGCAAGCAGAGCGTGAGATTAAGAAAATTCAGCATATGGAAAATGTTGAATTAGGTAAGTTGTTTGGAAAATTAAACCACAACGCCATTCCAGATTTACCAGAAGAAAGATTAGGCACTTTAGCAGAAACGGAATTTCATCTTAGCTCAGGTGAGTACAACGATATTTGTAACGCTGGTGCAAAAGCATTCGGTGGTTTTATCGATCATTTTACTCACGGTCTTTTTGCTAAAGATCCGGTAGGCGGTTTATCGTTTACGATATTTGGCTCGCTTGCCATGATTGGTATTGCTTCACCTGAGTTGGGCAAAACATTATTTGGTTCTGATATTGTTGATACATTGGATTCGTTTGCCAAGTTGGTTGGTTCCAGTATTACCTCTAAAACGCTTTGCGGTAGTTTCATGATAGCGCAAGGGCCGCCATTAGCAATCGATGCGTTGATCAACGGACCTAGCAGCACATTGCTTCAGAATGGTCAAAAATTCATGGATAATCCTATTCCGACTGTTGGTCTATTTGCTGCGGCGTTTGGATTAGGTTATTTATTGGCGAATAACATTCCGGCCATTCATGAGGAGTTAGGGAGTAGTAAGCTGCTCAATTATCCAGTGGTTGGTATTAAATTCGGAGTCATGGGTTTTTATCTGGTTTATACCGATGATGCGAATGAATATCACTCGCTTGAAATTCCGTATGCTGAAATGGATGCAGCTATACGTAAAAAAATAGCAGTTACTTATCAAGATCAACCTGAACATTTGAAGGCGGCATTTGATTTGCTTGAACGCTATCAATTCATACGCTGGTTGAATACGCATGCGTCTATGCTTCCTAAACTGGATGCGAAAACGAGGTCTGATATTAGTAGACACATCACTAAATTGTATGGTGATACGGATGAAGCGCATTCTTTGCAAAAATTGATTAAGCCAGTAAAAGAACGATCCATCGCTTATCAATTGTTTTCCATACCGTGTACTTATATTTTTACCGTGTTCAAGATTATCGTATCGCCTATTTTCAGTGCAGCAGCTTGGATTGCTGAAAATCCTGAATGGCAAGAACCTATCAAACGAGAAGTGGTGACGCTTTTGCAAGAAATACGAGAAGATCTTGTTAGACCGATAGTGGCTAGCGGTGCAATGTTACGGGCGCTGGTGAGTTTTGTTGCGAGTAATCCCAAAGCATTGTTTTCAGTTTTCAATATGGCAGCTGAACGCGTAGCCGTTTTCATTGGTGAATACAGTGTGAGCCATACCTTGTACAAGGAAATTGCTTTTTCCATTCATGAGTTGTATAGCCGCATCGGTGAATTTCTATTTCCAGCGAGGGCGGCTAAGAGTGTAGTTTCAGCCGATCCTGCTGCGACAGTTTATGGAGTCGTTGGGTCGTATGGAAAGCTCTTAAATCATTTAGGCGTAAAATCAGAGAATTGCATGAAAAAGGCGGAAATAGAGACTAAGCTAGTTCTTGTTGAAGAGCGTATTGAAGAGAAGCATGATATAACTTCAAGCAATTATGATAAGGAAGAAGCACGATGCAACAACAATATTATCATCGTAATCTAATTGGTTTTTTATTTTTTATAGTCATTACTACTTTCTCTTTTTCTGCTCATGCCATCTTGAGCATGGAATTAACCAACGGTGTGGCAGGTGCCATACCGATTGCTATCGTGCCGTTTGCAGGTTCTGATAGTGCGCCGCAAAATGTATCCGCTATCATCACCACCGATTTATCCAACAGTGGTCGTTTTAAAGTAGTTGGCAAAAGTGCATTGCCGGACAATGTTGTTGTTGGAAAAGTGAATACGCTAGGAAGTGATCGTTACCAAATTAGTTTTCAATTGCTGGATACGTATAAGGGAAGTGGTAGATCTGGCATAGTGTTAGAAAAATCATACATGGTATCTGGCCGGGAATTACGTGCACTCTCACATCATATTAGTGATTTGATTTATGAAAAATTGACTGGTACACGCGGTATTTTCTCAACCCGAATGGCGTATGTCGTTGTGCAGCGGTCGTCAAACGCGCCTACACGTTATGTACTCGAAGTATCCGATCAAGATGGTTATAACCCACGACCTTTATTGCATTCACCAGAACCTATCATGTCGCCCTCCTGGTCACCTAATGGTAGACAAATTGCGTATGTCTCATTTGAAAAACAAACGGCGGGCATTTATCTGCACGATGTTCAAAATGGCGGTAGACGTTTATTAAGTTCTTTCCCCGGAATAAATGGCGCACCAGCTTGGTCACCCGATGGGCAAAAACTCGCACTCGTTTTATCCAAGACCGGTTCGCCTAATATTTATATTATGAATATAGCAGGAGGCGGCTTAACGCAATTGACGCATGATTTTTATATCAATACTGAACCGGCTTTTTCGCCCGATGGAAAATCATTATTGTTTACATCCAATCGCAGTGGTGGCCCACAAATTTATCAGGTGAATTTGGCAAGCAGAGCAATATCCCGTATTTCATACGACGGCGATTATAATGCGCGTGCTTCTTATACGCGTGATGGTAAAACGATTTCCATGATACATCGCGTATCTGGGAATTATAATATTGCCATACTGGATTTAGATGCTGGCACCATGCGGGTATTAAATAGCATGGTCGGTGATAGTTCATCGCCTAGCGTTGCGCCTAATGGCAGTATGATTTTATATGACACCATTTACGGCGGGCACAGTGTATTAGGCATGGTATCTGCAGATGGTCGTATTCAGCTACGTTTGCCCGCACGAAATGGTGAAGCCCAGGATCCTGCCTGGTCACCTTATCTTCAATCGTGATGGCTTGATAACTGATGATTTCAAGGTATACTTTTGCATTACTTACATTATTTTTATCCATCCAGGGGACTATCATGAAGTTGAACAAATGGACACGCATTATTTTGATTGTAACAGGTATGCTAACACTCGCTGCTTGCTCTCATAAAAGATCAGATCAGTCAGCGATTGATGCAGCAAATGCTTCTTATCGAAATGGCGCTCATGCATCAGGTTTAGGTGGTGAATCGGATTTTGGTGATGAAGGCGGTCGTAGATCATCCAATCGTGTTTATTATTTTGATTATGATAGTAATGTCGTTCATGACAGTGATAGATCTTCAATTGCTGCAAACGCTAATTATTTATTGGCTCATTCCAACTTAAAAGTCATGGTAGAAGGTCATACCGATCCACGCGGTAGCCGCGAATACAATGTTGGTTTAGGTGAACGTCGTGCACGAGCTGTTGCGGCTATTTTTACAGCAAAAGGGGTTAGCCCATCGCAGTTAGTGTTAGTCAGCTACGGTGCGGAAAAGTTAGCAGCGCCTGGTCGAACAGAATCTGATTTTCAGCAAGATAGACGAGTCGTTCTCGTTTATGCGAAGCGATAACCTATGCTGACATTCAGAAAAATAGCTAAAATCGCCGGTGTCATCTTGTGTATCAGTATGATTACACCGGTTTTTGCTGAATCAGCACCGGTTTATGATGCAGATGCTGTGCAAGATGATGGCAGTGTTGCCGCTCCTGCTTCTGATCAACAAGCGGATAACTTGCCACCACCGCCTGCGCCTTCGCAAGATGCAAATGGTACCTTCATACCCGTGCAACCAACGATTACCAATGCTCCGCCAGTAACGGCTTTAAGTATTTCTGACCGTATGCAGCGTATTGAACAGCAAATGAGTAATTTGCAAAATAGCGACTCGGTAACTCGGGTAGATTCATTGCAAGATCAAGTGCAAACCCTGCGCGGACAAGTGGAACAACTGACGCATCAGCTTCAACAATTGCAAAATCAGCAAAAGGCTATGGCAGAAACAAAACCGGCTGCAGTGAATGATCAGGCAGCGGATAATCCTGCTAATGATTTGCCGGTTGCGACACCGAGTATGGGTAATGCTTCTGTTAAACCCGTGTCGATTAAAACGTCAAAAGCAGCAGCAAGTCAGCCAAATATGGCTGAAGAACAGCAAATTTATCAAACCGCTTACAATCTTATCAAAGCTAAAAAATATAATGACGCTGTTTTAGCCTTGCAAGGTATGTTGAAGAAATACCCTACTGGCCAGTTTGCATCTAATGCGCATTATTGGTTAGGTGAATTATATGGATTAATGGCTAAGAATGATTTGGCTTTAGCTGAGTTTAAGCTGGTTGTAGAAATGTATCCTGATAGTCCTCGTGTATCGGATGCACAATTGAAAGTGGGTTTGTTGCTTGCTTCTCAATCGAAATGGCCAGAAGCAAAATTGGCATTAAAGAAAGTCATCAATCGTTATCCGGGTACACCTTCTGCAAGACTTGCGGCTGAACAGCTTAAGCAGATAAAAATCGCAGGTCATTAGCGTTGGAAGTCTTAGACCGTTTGCGTATTACTGAAATCTTTTTTTCCCTGCAAGGTGAAACAAGGACAGTGGGTCTTCCCACTGTCTTTATTCGTTTGACGGGTTGCCCGTTGCGTTGCCATTATTGTGATACTGTTTATGCTTTTCACGGCGGTCAGTGGTTAGACATAGATGTAATATTGGCTCAAGTAAAACAATATAAAGCGCATTATGTGACGGTCACAGGCGGAGAACCTTTAGCACAAAAAGCGTGTTTGAATTTACTGTCTCGTTTATGCGATCAAGGTTATGAAGTGTCACTGGAAACAAGCGGCGCCCTGTCTATTGCCGAAGTCGATAACCGTGTCATTAAAGTCGTGGATATTAAAACACCGGGTTCGGGTGAGGTTGCAAAAAATCGCTGGGAAAACCTTTCGCATTTATTGCCTCACGATCAAATCAAGTTTGTGATTTGTGATGAGGCTGATTATATCTTTGCTAAAGAAATGATAGATCAGTATCATTTAACGAGTTTATGTGAAGTGTTATTTTCGCCCAGTTTTCAACAAATGAATCCAGGGAAGCTCGCTGATTGGATTCTTAAAGATCAGTTGGCGGTGAGATTGCAAATTCAGCTGCATAAATATTTATGGGGTGATGTGGCAGGTAAATAAGGCGTTGATATTTTTTTTGGAACCAGTAATATATGCGCCTCTGCTAGAGTAAGATATGTTTTTTATAGGGGTCGTTAGCTCAGTCGGTAGAGCAGCAGGCTTTTAACCTGTTGGTCCTGCGTTCGAATCGCAGACGACCCATTTCTAAGATGCGTTGTTATCCCGTGCACGCTTTTAGCACGGGACCCAGTGACTTTGATTGATCTTTTCTGTTCATTTCATTTTATCTAATTAATAATATCCCTTCTCGCTTTTATCAAGGTGATTACTATGCGTATGGATAAGTTGACTAGTCAGTTTCAGATGGCTTTAGGTGATGCGCAATCATTAGCATTAGGCAATGATCATGCAGTGATAGAGCCAATACATGTCATGAAAGTATTGCTAGATCAAGAAGACAGTGGTGTTTCCACGCTACTGGTAAAAGCGAATGTGAATCTCACTAAATTGCGTACAGAATTAGATGCAGCCATTAAGCGTTTGCCTAAAGTAGAAGGTACAGGCGGAGATGTTCATGTTTCGAATGAACTTAATCGTATTCTTAATTTAACCGATAAGCTTGCACAAAAACGCAAAGATCAATACATTTCCAGTGAATTATTTTTATTAGCGGCCATGGAAGATAATGGCACGCTTCATGATATCTTACAAAAATGTGGTGGAACGCTATCTGCTATTGAAAAAGCCATTCATGAAGAGCGCGGAGGACAAACAGTGCAAGACCCCAATGCAGAAGAACAGCGTAATGCATTATCAAAATATACGGTTGATCTTACTCGATTAGCTGAACTCGGTAAGCTAGACCCTGTTATTGGACGTGATGCAGAAATCAGGCGGACGATACAAGTATTGCAACGTCGCACCAAAAATAATCCGGTGTTAATTGGCGAGCCTGGTGTGGGTAAAACGGCTATTGTTGAAGGTTTGGCGCAGCGCATTATTAATGGTGAAGTACCAGAAGGTTTACGCGATAAACGATTGCTGTCTCTCGATATGGGCGCATTGATTGCGGGTGCAAAATTTCGTGGCGAATTTGAAGAGCGATTGAAAGGGGTTTTAAAAGAACTGGCTAAACAAGCAGGCCAGATTATTTTATTTATCGATGAATTACACACTGTCGTTGGTGCAGGAAAAGCAGAAGGATCCATGGATGCCGGTAACATGTTAAAACCTGCATTAGCTAGAGGAGAATTGCATTGCGTAGGAGCAACGACCTTAGACGAATATCGTAAATACATTGAAAAAGATGCTGCGCTTGAGAGGCGTTTTCAACGTGTGTTAGTGGAAGAACCATCTGTTACTGATACCATTGCTATATTACGTGGATTGAAAGAACGCTATGAAGTGCATCACGGTATAGAAATAACGGATTCAGCCATTGTTGCTGCTGCAACTTTATCACATCGTTACATTACGGATAGAAACTTACCGGATAAAGCCATTGATTTGATAGATGAAGCGGGTAGTAATATTCGCATGGAAATTGATTCTAAACCAGAACTGATGGACAACCTGGAGCGACGCATTATTCAACTTAAAATTGAGCGTGAAGCTTTAAAAAAAGAAAGTGATGATGGATCTAAAAAACAGTTAGAAAAATTGGAACTCGATTTATCCAAATTGGAAGAAGAATATAAAAAATTAGAAACCATTTGGAAATCAGAAAAAGGATCATTGCAAAGTGCTCAAACGATTAAGACAGAGTTAGAAAAAGCGCGTACTGAATTTGAAAGTGCAAGACGCGCTAGCGATTTATCTCGCATGGCAGAGTTACAATATGCACGTATCCCCGATCTTGAAAAACAATTAGCAGAAGCTTCATCCAATACACAAAAAAAAGAAACGCGATTATTACGCAATAAAGTAACCGATGAAGAAATTGCAGAAGTGGTTTCTAAGTGGACGCACATTCCTGTTTCTAAAATGCTGGAAAGTGAAAAAACGAAATTATTGCAAATGGAAGATGCATTACACCAACGTATAGTTGGTCAAAGTGAAGCGGTGACTTCGGTGTGTAATGCGATTCGTCGTTCACGTTCTGGTTTAAGTGACCCTAACAAACCCATAGGTTCATTTTTATTTCTAGGTCCAACCGGTGTGGGTAAAACAGAATTATGTAAATCACTCGCCTCTTTTTTATTTGATACAGAAGACGCTGTGATTCGTCTGGATATGTCTGAATTCATGGAAAAACATTCTGTATCCCGTTTGTTAGGCGCACCTCCTGGTTATGTTGGTTATGAAGAGGGTGGTTATTTAACAGAGCAAGTCAGGCGTAAACCATATTCCGTTATTTTGCTGGATGAGATGGAAAAAGCGCATCCCGATGTATTTAATGTTTTATTGCAAATTTTGGATGATGGGCGATTGACTGATAGTCAAGGACGTACCGTTGATTTTAAAAATGCGATTATCGTGATGACATCGAATCTTGGATCGGAATTGATTCAAGACATTTCCAAAAGCGGCGATTATTTTGATATGAAAAAAGCCGTGATGGAAGTAGTGGCTAAACATTTACGACCTGAATTTATTAATCGTATTGATGAGATTGTTGTTTTTCATCCGCTCGATCAAGAACAAATTAAACATATTGCCGAGATTCAAATGAATCGATTGCGTGCTCGTTTAATGGAGCGTGAATATACGATTTCCATCACCGATGAAGCATTGGATTATTTGGCAGCGACGGGTTATGATCCTGTTTATGGAGCTAGACCTTTAAAACGCTCCATACAACAACACATTGAAAATCCCTTGGCTCAGGAAATATTATCCGGAAAATTTGTACCAGGTGATACCATACACATAGGATTGAAAAAAGATAAATTGGTTTTTAATGCTTAAAGGAATAAATCATGTATAAACACATTTTATTTGCAACGGATTTGACGGAAGAAACAGATTATTTAGTTGAAAAAGTGCGTGCCATTCGTGGTTTTACCGGCGCTACACTTTCTTTGATTCATGTTGTAGAGCCATTGCCGGGTTATAGTTACGCGTATTTAGGGATAGAAGATATAGAAGGCCAATTAATTTCAGAAGCAAAACAAGCCATAGAAAAACTGGGTCTGAAATTAAATGTGGAGCAAAAAGATCAATTGATTGAAGTGGGTCCGACTAAAACGAAAATTCTGAATGCTGCCGAGCAAATGAAAGCGGATTTAATTATTTGCGGCAGTCATGGTCGTCACGGTTTGTCACTTTTATTAGGATCGACTGCAAATGCGATTCTACACGGTGCAAAATGTGATGTGTTAACAGTCCGTTTACCAGAAGAACAATAACTTGGAATATAAAGATTATTATAAAATTCTCAATGTAGAAAAAACGGCTTCGCAAGAAGATATTAAGCAAGCGTATCGTCGTTTGGCGAGAAAATATCATCCTGATGTAAGCAAAGAAGCGAATGCTGAAGAAAAATTTAAAGATCTTCAAGAAGCTTATGAAGTATTGAAAGATACTGAAAAGCGTAGTGCTTACGATCAACTGGGTAGCAACTGGAAACAAGGTCAGGAGTTTAGGCCACCGCCAGGCTGGAATGCGAATACACGTTTTTATCGTGGCGATACTGGTGATGCTTTCTCTGAAAGTGATATGAGCGGTTTTAGTGATTTCTTCTCAAATATATTTGGTCGTGGTGGTAGGCAGGAATTCAGGCAACGCGGTCAGGATCAACATGCAAAAGTGAGTGTCACGCTGGAAGAAGCTTATAGCGGCACGACGAGAACCCTACAATTACAAATGCCAGAAATGGATGATGCCGGTCGCATGCATCAAGCCTTACGAACGATCAAAGTGAATATTCCTGCGGGCGTGACATCTGGTCAACAGTTGCGGTTAGGAAAGCAAGGTGGTCAGGGAGTAGGTGGTGGTGCTGCCGGCGATTTATATCTTGAAATTGATATCGACACGCATTCTTTATTTTCTTTAAAAGGAAACGATGTTTATTTAACGGTTCCGATTACACCTTGGGAAGCCGCTTTAGGTGCAGCAGTCAATATTCCGACTCTGGGCGGTAAAGTAGGTTTGAAGCTAGCGCCTAATTCACAAACCGGTTTAAAGATGCGCTTGAAGGGAAGAGGCATGCCTTCCAAACCGCATGCTGGCGATCAATACGCTATTTTACAAATATTGACACCACCTGCGCACACGGATGAGCAAAAAGCATTATATGAAAAAATGGGGCATGTTATGCCGTTTAATCCAAGGAAGGACTGGTCAGTATGAGAAGCGTGTATGCATGAACATGAAATCATGATTATTGCAGATTATTCGCAAACATCTGTATTTACCTTGCAAGAGTTATGTGAAATTTGTGGTATTTCAGTGGATGTCGTTCATGAATTGGTTGAATACGATATTATTCATCCGAAATATACAACTAAACATCAAGTCGTATTTGAAATGGTTGATTTACAACGTGCTAAGACGGCTCTTAGATTACAACGCGATCTTGAGCTTAATTTTGCAGGCGTTGTATTGGTATTGAATTTGCTGGATGAGTTGGAAACCTTACGTAAGCAAGCGGCATTTTTAGAAAGGTATTTGTAGGATTGCGTTTCATCATAATCGGCAGCACTGTCGCCGATTATGATGATAATCGGCGACAGTGCTGCCGATTGTATTAATTAACCTTACCCAAAATTCTTCAGAACAAAATCCCAGTTAACCAATTTCCAAAAGTGTTCAACATAATTAGCGCGCACATTACGATAATCAATGTAATAAGCATGTTCCCAGACATCGCAGGTTAATAATGCTTTTTTGCCATCTTTCATGGGAAGACCCGCATTGCCGGTATTGATGATTTCTAGTTCTCCATGAGCGTCTTTAGCAAGCCAAGTCCAACCAGAGCCAAATAATGTCGTTGCAGATTGAGTGAATTGTTTTTTGAATTCATCGAAAGAGCCAAATTTTTTGTTGATGGCTTCAGCCAGTTTGCCTTGAGGTTCACCGCTGCTGGTTGGTGTCATGCAATTCCAATAAAAAGTGTGATTCCATACTTGGGCTGCATTATTAAACATGCCACCGCTTGCTTTCATGATCACATCTTCTAGCGACATCGTTGCAAAGTCAGTGTCTTTGGTGAGGTTGTTTAGATTATTAACATAGGCTTGATGATGTTTGCCATAGTGATATTCCAGTGTTTCTTTAGAGATATGAGGCTCTAAGGCATCCATGGCATACGGTAATTTGGGTAGTTCGAACATGTGTATCTCCTTGTAAAATGGTGGTTTTGTCGGTATCCAATGCTGACATATTGTCGATTACGGCGGCCTATGGTATAAAGGCGAGCTTTATTAAGCAATCATAACTTTTTTTATTAGTCCGCACGCTTGTCACAACGGTTCGCTGGGTGCTTTATCAGAAAAGATAAGGTTGGCGAAAAGGATAGGCGGAGGCTTAACCCTGAGGAAAGACACATGCAAGTATCTATGCAAAGTATGTTAAAAGCCGGTATTCATTTTGGCCATCAAACACGTTACTGGAATCCCAAAATGGCGCCTTATATTTACGGCTCCCGTAACAAAATTCATATCATTGATTTGGGCAAGACCCAACCCTTACTTCAAGATGCACTGAATTATATCAGTAGCACTGCCGCAAACGGTGGCAAAATCCTGATTGTTGGTACTAAACATGCTGCTCAAGAAATTGTTCAACAAGAAGCGGAACGTTGTGGTATGCCATTCGTCAATCATCGCTGGTTAGGCGGTATGTTGACTAATTATAAAACGATTCGTCAGTCTATTAAGCGCCTTAAAGAATTAGAAGCCATGTTTGAATCCGGCAAGTTTGGTCGTTTAACCAAGAAAGAAATTCTTAACCTTGAACGTGAAAAAGGTAAGTTAATGAATAGTCTTGGCGGTATTAAAAACATGGGTGGTATTCCAGATGCCTTGTTTGTTATCGATGTCGGCCATGAAAAAATTGCTATTACTGAAGCAAACCGTCTCGGCATTCCAGTCATTGGGGTAGTCGATTCTAATAACGATCCCGATGGCGTTACTTATGTTATTCCAGGTAATGATGACTCCACTCGTGCTATTCGTTTCTTTGTAGCGAGTGTTGCAGACACTATTTTGGAAGCACGTGCCAGTAAGCTAGAAGGCATAGCAGAAGCAAATGATTTTGTTGAGCTAGAAGCTGCTACCAAAGATCTTGCAATGGATACAGATGAACAATCTGACGACGAGCAAAGTAAGTAAAGGTGACACTATGACAGTAACTATTTCAGCTTCACAAGTAAAAGAATTGCGCGAGCTTACAGGCGCTGGAATGATGGAGTGCAAAAAAGCGCTCACAGAAAGCCAGGGCAACATGGATCTTGCGATAGAAGGTTTGCGTAAATCGGGTGTTGCCAAGGCGGGTAAAAAAGCCGGACGCATTGCAGCAGAAGGTGCCATCGTTATTAAAACAAATGGCAAGCAAGCTGCCATGGTTGAAGTTAACTGTGAAACCGATTTCGTTGCACGTGATGCTAATTTCACTGCGTTTGTGAATGCAGTGGCAGAAACTGCATTACAAGCAAAAGAGCAAGATATTAATAAATTATCTCTGCTTACTTTACAGGGTTATGACAAAACAGTGGAAGAAGTCCGACAGGAATTGGTGTCTAAAATCGGCGAAAACGTACAAATTCGCCGAGTGATTTTAACCAGTGCTTCTGCAGAAACAGTAGGCATTTATTTGCACGGTGCACGCATTGGTGTGATGGTTGAACTGGACACTAATAATGTGGATATTGCTCGTGATGTAGCCATGCATATTGCTGCTAGCAAGCCTATTGTGGTTTCACCAGAAAATGTTTCAGCGGATATTGTTGCAAAAGAAAAAGAAATTTATCTGGCGCAAGCAGCAACCAGTGGTAAGCCACAGGAAATCATTGAGAAAATGGTTATGGGTCGCTTAAAGAAATACCTGGATGAAGTGAGCTTGCTCGGACAACCTTTTGTTAAAGATCCCGATACATCGGTTGGTGCATTGTTAAATAAAAATCGTATTAAAGTATTGGCATTTTATCGTTATGAAGTGGGTGAAGGCATAGAAAAAGTAACGGAAGATTTTGCTGAAGCGGTGATGTCACAAGTTCAAGGCGGCTAACGAATGGAAATGGATGCAACTGCAAAACCTATGTATAAGCGTGTATTAGTCAAATTAAGTGGTGAAGCGCTGCAAGGCGATCATTTGTTTGGTATTGATGCAAGTAAGCTTTCGCGAATCGTTCAGGAAATTGCAGGCATCACGGAGTTAGGTGTAGAAGTTGCGATTGTGATAGGTGGCGGTAATTTAATTCGCGGCGCAGATTTATGCGCCGCTGGATTTGATCGTGTCACTGCAGATCAAATGGGTATGCTTGCTACTGTTATTAATGGGTTAGCTTTGCGTGATGCTTTCAGGGAAAAATCCATTCCTGCTACGCTCATGACAGCTTTTCCAGTAGCTAGTATCGCGCAACAATATGATAGATCAAAAGCACAAGATGAATTGCAACAAGGTAAAGTATTGGTTTTTTCTGCGGGTACAGGCAATCCATTAGTGACGACTGATTCTGCTGCAGCATTACGTGGCATTGAAATCGGTGTAGACATCGTGCTTAAAGCAACCAAAGTAGACGGTGTTTTTGATGATGATCCTATCAAAAATCAGAAAGCAGAACGTTATCAGAGTCTTACTTATGACGAAGTGATAGCAAAGCGTCTTGGTGTCATGGATTTAACCGCTATTTTATTGTGCCAAGAGCATGGTTTGCCATTGCGCGTATTTAACATGAATAAACAAGGTGCTTTAAGGCGAATTATGTTAGGTGAAGATATTGGTACCTTGATTCAATAGGAGTAACTTTTTATGCATACGATAGTGAAAAACGCAGATGTAAAAATGCGTAAAAGCATAGAATCATATAAAGCAGAAATTGCAAAAGTACGTACGGGACGAGCCAACCCTGGTATTTTAGATCATATCCGCGTGCTTTATCATGGCAATGAGATGTCGCTTAATCAGGTAGCTAGCATTAATACGACAGATGCACGCACTTTGACGATTACACCATGGGAAAAAAACATGGTTTCTGTTATAGAAAAAGCGATTCGCGATTCTGATCTTGGATTAAATCCAGCAACAGCCGGTACGATTATTCGTGTTCCCATGCCGCCTTTGAATGAAGAGCGTAGAAAGGAATTAATTAAAATTGTACGCAATGAAGCAGAAGCTGCACGTGTTGGCATTCGAAATTTACGTCGTGATGCGAATAATGAATTAAAAGAATTGCTTAAGAAAAAAGAAATGACAGAAGATGAAGAACGTCGTCACGTAGATGACGTGCAAAAAATGACAAATAAATTTGTTGCTGAAGTAGACCAACTGACGACAGCAAAAGAAGCTGATCTCATGGCAATCTAGTTTAATGAATACTACTCGCTTGCCGCAGCATGTAGCCATCATTATGGATGGAAATGGCCGATGGGCGAGGCAGCGATTTTTGCCTCGCATTGCAGGCCATAAAGCGGGTGTGGAGTCTGCACGAAAAGTTGTAAAAAATTGCGTTAAACGCAATATCAAAGTCCTTTCCTTGTTTGCATTCAGTAGTGAAAATTGGCGTAGACCGGTTCAGGAAGTCGGTTACTTGATGGAATTATTTTTGCGCGGTTTGGAACGTGAAGTCACCATGTTGCATGAAAATAATATTCAATTGCGATTCATAGGCGACCGTACTCGCTTTAATGAAGCACTCTGCCAAAAGATTATGGAAGTTGAGCAGCTGACATTAAACAATTCGGGTATGGTTTTGATTATAGCCGTGGATTATGGTGGCAAGTGGGATATTACCAAAGCAGCAAAAATATTAGCGCGTGATGTAGAAGCAGGTCTTCTTTCCAGTTCAGATATTACAGATGAATTATTGGCTAGCAAATTATCGTTTGCTGATTTACCGGACCCCGATCTTTTTATTCGTACTAGCGGTGAATTGCGTATCAGTAATTTTATGTTGTGGCAGCTTGCTTATTCAGAATTATTTTTTTGTAATACGTTATGGCCAGATTTTGATGAAAAAGAATTAGATGATGCACTCGCTCACTATGCTGATCGTGAGCGTCGTTTTGGCGCTAGAAATGAGTATACCGAATGATATTCACTAACCCTTTAATCAAACGCATTATGACTGCCATCGTTCTCATTCCGTTGACGTTAGCGGGATTGTTTTATCTGACTCCGCTTTGGTTTTGTTTATTCACGAGTTTGATTATGCTTGGCGCTGCCTGGGAATGGTCTCGTCTCATGACATTGAAAAGTGTTTGGGGCCGTATTCTCTATCTGATTATTTCTGCAGTCTTTTTTTACTGGGTATTCACTATCCCTGTCACGTATGTTTCATGGATGTTGATAGGTGTGTTTGTGTGGTGGTTGTCTACGATAGGGATGATAGCGATTTATCCTGCTCGTAGTGAATGGTGGAGTAAGGGTGTTTTTGTGCGCGGCATCATGGGGCTATTAGTGATGACGCCCAGTCTTGCTGCGATTAATATTCTCCGCAATCAGACGGATGGCGTGTATGCCATCTTATTTTTATTTATTCTGATTTGGGGTGCTGATTCTGCTGCTTATTTTGCGGGTAGAAAATGGGGTAGAGACAAGTTGGCACCTTTGGTTAGCCCGGGTAAAACCCTGCAAGGTTGTTATGGTGCATTTATTTTCTCTGTATTCATCACATTGATAACCTTATGGTTTTGTCAGGTTCCTTTCATGGTTTGGCCATGGGCAATCATTCTTTCTTTGGTAACAGTCATGTTTTCCATAGTCGGCGATTTATTTGAAAGTATGATCAAGCGCAAAGCAGCTGTAAAAGACTCAGGCAATATCTTCCCAGGTCACGGTGGTTTACTGGATAGAATCGATAGCTTGACTGCGGCAGCACCTGTATTTGTCTTAGGTGGTTTATTGCTGGGAAAATATTTGAGTTAAAGAACTGGATTTTGTATGAAAATGCCAAGATAATTGGCGGCTTCAATATTGGACGATGATTAAAAATAAATACAATGAAAAAAATAATATATCTTATCATTTTAGTAGCACAATTGTTGGTAGCGAGTGCTACATGGGCTGAACAAGCTTTTGTCGTTCAAACGATTCAGTTTCAGGGATTGCAACGTATTTCACCGAGTGCAGCGCAAAGTTATTTGCCGATTAAGCGTGGGCAAGTCGTCTCTACATCGAAAACACCGGCCATTCTTCGTGCACTTTATCAAACGGGGTTTTTTGAGCAGGTTAGCTTATCAAAATCCGGTAATACTTTAATTATTCATGTGGTAGAAAGGCCGACTATCGGTCAATTGAAAATATCAGGCAACTCCGTTATTCCAACGGATAAATTAATGACCGTCTTGAAATCCATGGATGTGGCTGAAGGGCGAGTTTATAACGCATCTGTGTTGGATAGGATTAGGCAAAGTTTATTGAATCAATATTATCAATTGGGTCGTTATAACGCGCGCGTTAATTTTTATGCGAGCAAAATGCCGCGTAATCGTGTCATGGTAACCATAGATATATCAGAAGGTTTGGTTGCTAAAGTGCGTGGTATTTCTATTATTGGAAATCATGCGTTTGATGAAAACACATTAATCAATCAAATGGATTTAACGACTTCTGGCTATATTACGTTTGTCACTCAGACAGATAGATATTCAGAAGAAAAACTGGATGCGAGTGTAGAAAAAATTCGTGGTTATTACATGGATAGAGGGTATTTAAAATTTCAGGTGAAATCGTCTCAGGCAGAAGTAACGCCAGATAGAAAATCCATTTATATCACTATCGTTATAGTAGAAGGTGAACGTTATACCGTTGATAAAGTGAATATTGCCGGTGATATGGTGTTACCGCGCGAAGAAATCATGAAACGGATTAGCGTAAAACCGGACACCATTTTTTCCAGACAAAAAGTATTGGATTCTCAAAAAGCCATTAGTCAGGCTTATGGGGATAAGGGATACATGTTTGCAAATGTGTCTATTCGTCCATCAGTGAATGAAGCGCGGCATACGGTATCATTGATATTTGATATTAAAGCGGGCAAGCGTGCCTATGTCAGACAAATCACTTTTTCGGATAATGTGCGTACTAACGATGTGGTATTGCGTCGTGAAATTCAGCAATTAGAAGGCGCACCAGCGTCTACCGTGCGTTTAGAAGAATCTAAGCAGCGTTTATTGCTTTTGCCTTATATCAAAGAAGCGGATTTATCGATTAAACCTGTACCCGGTATGGATGATCAGGTGGATGCGAATTATAAAGTGAAGGAAGAAAATTCCGCTCAGGCTTCTTTTAAATTAGGTTATTCGCAAGCTTACGGTCTTATTTTAGGCGCAGGTCTCAATCAAAAGAATTTTCTTGGCACGGGTAATACTTTAGGTCTTAATTTTAATAGCAGTAAATATGAACGATTCTTTGAAATAGATTATACCAATCCGTATTACACGGAAGATGGTATTAGTCGTAGTTATAGTTTTTCTATTTCAAGAGTGGATCCAGATGGAGCAGGTGTGCGTTCTGCTTACACCACTAACTCTTATAATTTAGGTGTGTTATATGGCATACCGATAGGTCAGGAGCGCGGTGCTTTCACGCGTGTATTAGCAGGTCTTAGTTATCAGAATTTATTGGTTCACTTGCAAAGTGGTACGTCTAATCAAGTCAATACGTTTGTGAATAACCATAGCAGGCATAGCCAAGAAGCGGATTTTAAGATTGGTATTTCCCGTGATAGCCGTAATCGTTCTATTTTCCCTACTCGCGGCAGTTCTCAGTCCCTCTTTTTAGATGCTTATGCGCCGCTGGATAAAGGGTCGGTAGGTTTTTATACACTTAATTATGCGGGCAAGGTTTATCAACCCATTTGGGAAGATAAATTCATACTGATAGGTAAGGCGAACTTGGGTTATGGTAATGCTTACAGTGGTCATGGTAATTTCCCCTTCTTTAAAAATTATTATGCGGGCGGTATAGACACGGTTCGTGGTTATCAAGGGTATTCATTGGGTCCAAAAGACTCAAATGGTAATGCTTTTGGTGCTAATATGCTGGTCGATGGCAGTATTGGCTTGATTTTCCCCAATTATATCTCGGATAATCTGCGCACTAGCGTGTTTGTAGATGGTGGTAACGTTTATAGCTCTTCGGATAATTTGGTGTTTGGTGGTTTTAGTACCAATTCAGGACCGTTGCGTTATTCAACCGGTATAGAGGCTGATTGGCTTACTCCATTTGGGCCGATTGAGATAGCATTCTCTCAACCGCTGAACATACGTAAAGGTGATGAGATGGAGAGATTCCAGTTTTCTTTAGGTGCGAATTTCTAATAAACGTGGCATCATGCACAAATGTATCAGGGATGCGAGGCACACTGCGGACGTTGGTACACTAACTGCTTGGTTTAACTGGGTTTAATAGGGAAAATGGTAATTAATTTTATTTGGAGAAGATCATGAAGATTGTAAAAAAAATTGGCATTTTGGTGAGTAGTCTTTTATTGGTTGCAGGTACTTGTCAGGCAGCAAATGCAGCCGCAACACCAGGTGACTTAAAAGTTGCGGTTGTGAATGTACAACAAGTATTGCAGCAATCACCTCGCGTTACTCAGCTTAGTAAAAAGTTAGAAGGTGAATTTAAAGATAGACAAGCCAAGATTGGTGATGAGCAAAAAGCATTGCAAGACATGATGGACAAGTTCAAACAAGAATCTCCAACCATGAGCCAAAAAGATAAAGATGCTATGCAAAAGACCATTACCGCAAATCGATCTGCCTTGGTTGCTAAAGTGGTTGCTTATCAGCAAGATTTACAAAAACAGCAAACCAAAATCATGCAAGGTGTTTTAAGTGATTTAAATGGCATCGTTACTTCGATAGCCAAGAGCCAGAATTATGCTTTAGTACTGGATGCGCAAGCTGTGATTTATTCCATGAATGGAAACGATATTACCAAAGATGTTGCTAAGCAATTTAACGCATTAAAATAAGCAAAACTAGGTAATGGTAGTTTGAAATATATTCTCCCCCTCTTTTGGGGGAGATTTTTTTTTAACGAGTATACTGATGAAATCATCTCATTCATTGCATTACACATTAGCTGACTTGATAGCAGGGCTGGATGTTACCGTAAGAGGTGATGCGGATTGTTTGATTAGTGGTATCAGTCCTATTCAGCAATCAACATCAGGACATATTACGTTTCTCTCTAATTCCACTTACAGAAAATACCTTGCTACGACCAAGGCTTCCGCTGTGATTTTATCAGAAGCAGACGCTGATCTTTGTCATGTGAATGCGATTATTAGTCGTAACCCTTATCATACTTATGCAAAAATCGCTGCGTTTTTTAATGCTACGCCAGAAATGGCTGCCGGTATTCATGAGACAGCCGTGATAGGTGAGCATACCGATATTCATGCATCTGCTACTATAGGCGCACATTGTGTGATAGGTAAGCATGTAAAAATTGCGGCAAACGTTGTTATTGGTCCTCACAGTGTTATATCAGATCATGTTGAAATCGATGAAGCCACTTTCTTGGATGCACGTGTAACGATTTATCATCAGGTTAAAATGGGCAAGCGATCACGTATTGCAAGCGGTGCAGTCATAGGGAGTGATGGATTTGGTTTTGCGAATCAAAAAGGTGTGTGGCATAAAGTTCCGCAATTAGGCAGTGTTGTGATTGGCGATGATGTAGACATTGGTGCAAACACAACCATTGATAGAGGTGCCGTTGAAAATACAGTCATAGCAAACGGTGTCAAATTAGATAATTTAATTCAAGTGGGTCACAACGTTACGATAGATGAAAACACCATTATCGCCGGTTGTGTCGCGATTGCTGGCAGTACAGCGATTGGTAAAAATTGTATGGTCGGTGGAAAAACCAGTTTTGCAGGTCATATTACCATTTGTGACAATGTGATGATTACGGGAATGACCGCTGTCACTAAATCCATTCGTGAACCGGGTATTTATTCTTCTGGTATTGTTGGTGCTGTACCCAATAAAGAATTTCGAAAAAATAATGCTCGTTTTCATCGACTGGAAAATTTGATGGAACGCGTTAAAACATTAGAAGCAATAATAAAAGAGAAAAAATAATGAAACACGTTATGGACATACATGAAATATTAACTTTTTTACCACACCGTTATCCTTTTTTACTCATTGATCGTGTGATTGAAATGGACATGGGTAAGTCAGTGGTTGCCATTAAAAATGTGACCATGAATGAAATGTTTTTTAACGGTCATTTTCCAAATCGTCCAGTTATGCCAGGTGTGTTGATATTGGAAGCTATGGCGCAAGCAGGTGGTGTACTTGCTTATAAGTCTACGAATACCAGCCCAAAAGATGGCACCTTATATTATTTTGCAGGCATAGATAAAGCGCGTTTTCGTCGAGTGGTTGAGCCAGGTGATCAATTGCGATTAGAAGTGAAAGTATTAAAATCTAAACGCAACATCTGGGTGTTAGAAGGTTCAGCTTACGTAGAAGAGGATCTTGCTTGTTCAGCAGAACTCATGTGTATCGGTAAAGAAAAATGAAGAGGTTAAGCCCGTGATTGATAAAACAGCAATAATCGACCCATCGGCCAAGATTGCCAATAATGTTCATATTGGTCCTTATTCCGTTATTGGGCCTGATGTTGAGATTGGTGAAGGGACATGGATAGGGCCGCATGTTGTCATTAATGGACCTACTCGAATTGGTCGTGATAATAAAATTTATCAATTCACTTCTTTAGGCGAAATTCCGCAAGACTTAAAATTTGCGGGTGAGCGAACAACGCTAGAGATTGGTGATAGAAATGTCATACGTGAATTTTGTACGTTTAATCGAGGTACGGTTCAAGATAAATCGATTACTAAAATTGGCAATGATAATTTATTCATGGCTTATGTACATATTGCACACGATTGTGATGTTGGTAGCCATGTCGTGTTTGCGAATAATGCATCACTAGCAGGTCACGTGACGGTTGCAGATCATGTGATATTGGGTGGCTTTTCAGGCGTGTTTCAATTTTGCCGCGTAGGCGCACATAGTTTTGTTTCTACTAATTCAGTCGTGATTAAAGACGTTCCTCCTTTCTTGAAGGTTTCAGGTTATTACGCTAAACCTTATGGTTTAAATACAGTTGGCTTGCAGCGTCGTGGTTTTGCAGAGAATGTGCTCGCTGAGTTGCGTCAGGCGTATAAAATTATTTATCGCAATGGTTTGACCGTTGTCAAAGCAATAGAAGAATTAAGCAAAATGGAATCGAAAGAAGTGCAGCAATTGATGCAATTTATAGAATCCTCTAATGCTGGAATCGTTCGTTAAACGTTTATCATGATGGAAACCTATCAACTGAAAAAAATTGGTATATTAGCTGGCGAAGCATCAGGTGATTTGTTAGGTGCCAAGCTCATTCAAGCGTTGCGGGAACGCTGCCCTCATTTACAGATTGAAGGCATAGGCGGCCCTGCGATGATTGCAGCCGGTTGTGAAAGTCTTTTTGATATTGAACGTTTGGCTGTGATGGGTTTTATTGAGCCATTATTTCGTTTGCCGGATCTCGTCAAATTAAGACACGATATATTGCAGCATTTTCTAAAAAATCCGCCCGATGTTTTTATTGGTATTGATGCGCCGGATTTTAATATTGGTCTTGAATTAAAATTGAGAAAAGCGGGTATTCCCGTTATTCATTACGTGAGCCCCAGTGTGTGGGCATGGCGGCAATATCGCGTTCATAAAATAGCAAAAGCAGTGGATTTAATGCTGACGTTGTTACCTCACGAAACCACTTTTTATGAGAAACATCAAGTGCCAGTGCGTTACGTTGGCCATCCGCTCGCTTCACAAATTCCGCTTCATCCGGATCAGGTAGCCGCAAGACGTTCATTGTGTATAGATGAAAAAGCAACGTATATTGCATTATTGCCTGGTAGTCGTCGTCAAGAAATCCGTTATATGGCAGAACCTTTTTTGCGAGCCGCATACCTTGCATGGAAAGAGAGACCACATTTACGGTTTTTAACCGCACACGTGAATGAGCAGCGTTATCAGGAATTTTACGAATGTTATAAAAAATTTACGCCTGATTTGCCTCTCGAATTTTTTACACGTCGTTCACAAGATGTGATGGCGGCTGCAGATGTAGTCGTGGTTACATCCGGCACATCAACATTGGAAACCATGTTGTTTAAACGTCCTATGATTATTGCTTATAAGATGTCTAAGTTGACGTATCAATTGGCTAAATTACTGGTTAAAACACCTTATATTGGCTTACCGAATGTACTTTCCAATGAAATGCTAGTGCCTGAATTGATACAAGACAGTGTTAAACCAGAAATCATTTGTCAGCATATTTTTGATTATCTAGATCATCCTGAAAAGGTTAGGGTGTTACAGGATAAGTTTGCTAAATTGCATGCAGGGTTACGTGAAGATTCAGCGAATTGTATTGCTGAAGCGATATTAAGTGTAGGCCGCTAGGATGAGAAAAGCACTCATCCGGATAGTTTGTTAACTACACCATTTTGATCTAACAACATTTTCACTCCTTCCAAACGCTCAGCAACGTCTTGCATTCCAATCATGTCATTTGCACGAGAAAATGCAGCATACGACGTTTCAAAATGTGTGAATGCTTCTGATAAGAAGCTAGTATCGTTTGAATCAATAAATTTAGATTGAAAGATGCAGCCCAGTAATCCATGAAATTGGGCTTGCCATAAATCAGTATGATTAAAAAAACCGATATCGATAGGGGTTTTGTTGCAATTTTCAAAAATAAAAGGTTTTATTCTTTCCTGTAAATAGACTAAAGCTGAAAAAGTATATTTAGTAGTGTTTAGAAAACGTTTTAGTTTAGTATGTTCGCTGACATCCGATTTATTTTTGCCTATATATTTAAATTCTTCACGGCCATATTGAATAATTTGGTCATGCGTGAAATGTGTGTCAGGATGTTTGTTGGTATATTCAATACCTAGATCATAAATTTTTTTGTCCCGACTTATTTTTCGCATCTCTTTCATTTTATTAATCAACTCAATCACCGATTGAATATTTTCATGTATGGACAGTGATATTTTTACAAGCGTTTCTTGACTAAATAAAATTCCATCTTGAATATCGATTGTTTCAGTTATGGTATTTTCTTGCGATAAACATTTATGCTTCTCGTATAGCGCAATCAATTGATAATATTCAGCTAGCATATAGCTAATCTTTTTGTATACCTTTTCATGTTGATTCGAAGTTAATGGCACACTTAATCTTAAGCGTGATTCAAGCATTTTGCAGATAGATAAACTTTTAGATTGTAAATGATAAGCTAAATCAAAAGCGGTTTTGTCTATTAGTTGAAGTTCCAGTAATTCCTCACTGATTAGATTTAGTGTGTCCAGCTCAGCCTCATTTTCACTATCGGATTCTTCAGTTTTTTTCTGCAAAATAGGTACATGTTCTATTGGCTTTTTGCGCTTCTGTATTTTTTCATTGTGTAATATTTTCCGTTCTTCTTCTTCATGAATTAATTCTAATGCAAATTTATTCGCGAGCATCAATTTCTTTTGTTTTAACAGATCAATATTGGCTTTCAAAGCGTTAATCTTATCATTTAATCCAAGATTTTGTTTAGAAATTTTGTTTGATTCAGTTATTAGATCACCATCAAAATCATGACAGTGTAGCTTTGCGGCAGATTCTATATCTGCAATGCCAGTCGTTAAATAGTCTATTTCTGGTTGCATTTTAATGATTAGTTCACAAACATCATTATAAAAATTATTTAATGAGTTAGGCTTGGATTCAACGAGATCAATCATGTCAGTTGTTATTGCTAAACACAGAGTGGTCGGCATATGAAAATAAGATAGCCACTTGTCTAATTGCCGCAAGTAAAGATGATGTAGTTTGATGTTGTTGTTTAGTTCATCGGTGTTTATATTTTTGATGTGAGATAAGGATGGAGTTATATATAATGTTTTTAATGCTATCCAAAAGTTTAAGTACTCTTTTAGTTCTTCTAGTTTAACGGGATTTATTAATTTAAAGGAAAGATTGTCAAAAGTAATATCGATTTTCCAGATTGATCTAGGATGCGTTATATCTGAAATGATTAGCATTAAGTAATTTAATTTAAGGTAATAAATGCTATCTTCAGTTGTAAAAGTACGGTTTAATTTTTTTGACTCCAATGAGTTTTTTATATTTCTCGCCAGATTAAAAAAATCTTCTCGATTATTTTTATAAAACGCATTCAGATACATTAAATTATGTTGATTTCTATAACCATGCACGTATAAATTGCAAAGTGTTGTATATTTTCTTTCTAATCCTATGATGGTGTTTTTACATTTCTGCTCAAATTGTTTGTGAATAATATTTATTTCGTCACTTTTGGTTTGCAGCTCTGTCAATGCATTATTTATTTTTCTTGATGGTATAGAGAAAAAATATTGGTTTTTTTTCAATTCAATGATTGCTGTTAATTCAAAAAAAGCATTATCTATTTCATTCTGAAAAGAAAGGGAGTGTTCATATTTTAAAAAAGGATGGTTATTAAGGTATTGATAAGCACGATAATAGTAATCAAAGGCTGTATCCTTTTTTACAGAAATACCTGCATGATGACCACATAGAATGATGGTTTTGATATAAATTAGCAAAGCATCATTGTTATCATAGGATGTAAACTCTTTGCTTAAGGCTGATAGCTTAAGAATTTTTTTCTCTAGCGCCAACATCTCCTGTTTTTTAGTTTTACTATTTATTTCTTTGTTTTTCTGTATAGCAAGTAATTGTTTGTAAAGCTTATCACATAGTTCATCTAGTGTTTTTATTGTTTTATCTAAATCAATATCAGGGGTTGATTGACTTTTCATTCTGTTCTCTGATTGTTTGTTAATAGTGTTATATTTTCAGAATTATTTAATAAGTTTTTTACTGTGTCTAAACGCTCAGTAACTTCTTGTATTCCCTTAACATCACCTTCACGAGAAAATGCATCATATGACGTTTTAAAATGTGTGAATGCTTGTGATAAGAAATTAGTATCGTTAGTATTCATAAATTTAGATTGAAAGATGCAGCCCAGTAATCCATGAAATTGGGCTTGCCATAAGTCAGTATGATTAAAAAAACTGATATCGATAGTGGTTTTGTTGCAATTTTCAAAAATAAACGGCTTTATTCTCTCCTGTAAATATTCTAAAGCTGAAAAAGTATATTTAGTGGTGTCTAAAAAGCGTTTTAGTTTAGTATGTTCGCTGACATCCGATTTATTTTTACCTATATATTTAAATTCTTCACGACCATATTGGATAATTTGCTCATGCGTGAAATGAATATCAGGATGTTTGTTGGCATAATTAAGACCTAATTCATAAATCTTTTTATCCTTGCTTATTTTTTGCAATTCTTTGATTTTGTTAATTAATTCAATCACCGATTGAATATTTTCATGTATAGATAATGATGTTTTTGCAAGCGTTTCTTGGCTAAATAAGATGCCATCTTGAATGTCAATTTTTTCGGTTATGGTATTTCGTTGCGATAAACATTTGTGCTTTTCGTATAAGGAGATCAATTGATAATATTCAGCTAGCATATAGCTAATTTTTTTGTAAACCTTCTCATGTTCTTTAGATGTTAAAGGCACGCTTAAAAATAAGCGTTGTTCAAGCATTTTGCAGATGGAAAAACTTTTAGTTTGTAAATAGTTTGCTAAATCAAAAGCTGTTTTGTCTATGGATTGAAGTTCTTGTAATTCATCGCTAATGAGATTAAGGGTTTCTAGCTCACCTTCATCTTCACTATCAGATTCTTCAATTTTTTGCTGCAAGATAGGTACATGTTCTATTGGTTTTTTACGTTTCTTCATTTTTTCAGCATGTAAAATTTTCTGTTCTTCTTCTTTATGAATTAATTCTGATGCAGATTGATTCGCGAGCATCCATTTTTTTTGTTTTAACACGTCAATGTTTTTTCTTAACGCATTAAGCTGGTCGTTTAAACTTGGAGTATCTTTATTAATGGTATCTAATCCTAATTTAATCAGGCAATTGAATGTGTGATTACACTGCTTAGAAATAGCTTCTATGTCTGCTATGCCATCGATTAAATATTCCATTTGCGGTTGCATTTTAACCAAAAACTCATAAATATCATGATCAAAATATTTTGATAGCTTCAATTTAGACTCAGTCATTTCAATGATAGCAGTGGTTAATGTTAAAAATTGAATGGTAGGCATTTGAAAATAACCAAGCCACTTATCGAGTTGTTGAATATAGGCATCATATAATCGGATATTAGTATTTAATTCATCCATGCTGATACTTTTTATCAGAGAGAGCGATGGTGTCACATATAAATCTTTTAATGATAGCCAGTATTTTATGTAATCTTTTAATTGCTCATATTTAATAGGCTCTATCATTTCAAACGACATCTGACTGAAAACAGTGGTCAGTTTCCATATAGATCGAGGGTGGGTGATTTCATAAATATTGAGTCTGTAAAAGTTTAATTTAAGATAGTGAATGGTATCTTCTGATGTAAGAGAATGAGCGAGTTTTTTTGTTTCCAGTGCATTATTTATGTTTCTAGCTAACACAAAAAAATCATCACGATCATTTTTGTGTAGCTCGTTTAAATGAGTCAAAGTGTGATTGTTTTTATAGCCATTCATGTATGCGTTACAAATGGATGTAAATTTTTCCTCTAATCCGACGATAGTGTTATTGCATTTTTGTTTAAATTTTTCATAAACAGCATTCACTGCATTTTTTTTCTGTTGTAATTTTGGAATGGAATAATTTTTGTAATGAAGCATAGTTGAAAAAAAATGCGGATTTAACTGTACGTGAACGATGCTATTGAAATCATCAAAAGCATTTATAATTTCTTTCTGAAAAGAAACATCTTGATCGTATTTTAGTTGAGAATGGTTTTTGAGGTATTGAAACATTGAATAATAATAGTGAAATGCTGTATCACGTCTCCCTGAAGCGCTGGCATGCATGCCGCAAAGAATGGTTATCTTGATATGAAGCAATAAAGCATCGTTGTTGTTAGTGAAGGTGAGGCTATTGCTTGTTTTTAACAGGTTAAGCAATTCTTTTTCTAATGTTAACATTTGTTCGGATATTAAGCGTTCGTTGCTTATTATAGTATGAGTTGTTTTGTTTATTATCATCACGAGTAGTTTTCTGTAACATCCATGATATTCCTCATTCAGTGTTTTAAGTTGTTCATGAAGATTGATATCTATAGTTGATTGACTTTTCATGATGTTCCCTGATTATATTCTTGGCATCGTATTGTTCACAGAATTATTTTGCATTATTAAGTTGTTTACGACAGCTAAACGCTCTATCATTTCTTGCATGGCCACATCATTCTCTTCACGAGAAAATGCATTATAAGCCGTTTGAAAATGGGTTCGTGCTTCTGATAAGAAAATAATATCGTTTGAATCGTTGAATTTACCTTGAAAGATGATACCCAGTAATCCATGAAAGCGTCCTTCTGATAATTCAGCACTTTTGCCGTGCGTTTTTTCACGACTAAACAAACCAATATCGATGTAGGTTTTATTGCAATTTTCAAAAATAAACGGTTTTATTTTTTCTTGTAAATACAACAAGCCTGAGAGAGGGTATTCGCAGATATCTAGAAAACGTCTTAGTTTAGTGTGTTCGCTGACATCGGACTTATTTTTGCCTATGTATTTAAATTCCTCGCGACCATGTTGCATAATTTGATCATGTGTAAAGTCAATGTGAGGAAAATGTTTAACATAATTAACGCCTAACTCATAAATCAGTTTGTCTCTGCTGGTTTTTTGCAACTTTTTTATTTTATGAATGAATTGAATGACCGTTTGAATATTTTCATGAATGGATAGCGATATTTTTTTAAGCTCATCTTGACTATATAAAATACCATCTTGTAGGTCGCGCTCAGTATTTCGTTGGGATAAGTGAGTATGTTTTTCGTATAGTGTAATTAATTGATAATATTCAGCTAGCATATAATTTATTTTATTAAATACAGTTTGATGTTGATTGTATGTTAATGGTACTTCCCATCCTAAACGTGATTTAAGCATTTTGCAGAGGCTTAAGCTATTGGATCTTAAATGATAGGCCAAGTCATAAGCATTTTTGTCAATGTCTTGAAGTTCCAGTAATTCATCATTAATGAGAATAAGCGTATCCGATTCGATTTCATCTTCACTATCGGACTCTTCAATTTTTTGTTGCAAAATGGGCACGTGTTCTATCAGTGGTTTACGTTTTTTTATTTTTTCATTATGTAAGGCTTTTTGTTCTTCTTCCTCGCGAATTAATTCATCTGCTGTTTCTACGGATAGTTGTAATTTCTTTTTTTCTAAAACCTGAATATTTGTTTTCAAGTCATTAATTTCGTTGCTTAGTCCTGGATTTTTTTCAAAGAGAATATTGCTTGCGTCTGTTAAGCGACTCTCAAATTCGTGACCATGTTGCATAGCAGCGTGTTGGATGATGGTGATGCAGCTCAATAAATATTCGATTTCCGGTTGCCATTTAATGATAAATTCGCAGAGATCACGATAAAAATTGATAGGCAACTTCAAACCAGAATCGATTAGTTTAATCATTTCTGTTGTGATGGTTAATAATTGCAAGGATGGCATGTGAAAATAAGCTAGCCATTTATTCAGTTGTGATTTGCACAAATAGTACAATTCCATCTGTGAGTTTATTTCGTCTGCACTTATTTTTTCTATCAGAGAGATAGATGGCTTGATGAATAACTCTTTCAATGACAACCAATATTTCAAGAAATCGTTTAAGGTTTCATTCGCAAGTGGATCAATGAGTGTGAAGGCGTATTGATTTTGAATACGAATGATTTTCCAGATTGATCTAGGGTGGGTTATTTCAGAAATCTGTAACATAAAAAAATTCAATCTAAGGTATTGAATTTTGTCTGCTAAGTTAAAAGAGCCGTTCATTTTTTTTATTTCAAGTGGCGATTTAATTTTTCTTGCCAAATCAAAAAAATCATCACGTTCATTTTTGTATCGCTTATTTAAAGAAGTTAAGTCGTCATTTTCCATGTATCCATCAGAATACAATGCGCAAAGGTTATTAAATTTTTCCATTAAACCGACTATGGTTTTTTTACATTTAGGTTTAAATTCAGCATGCATGGAGTCTACAGCATTTTTTTGCTCAATCAATTTTGCTATTATTTTTTGAGTATGTTTAGTTTGCTTAGAGTGTACATGTTGATTTAATCGCAAATCAAGAATAGCGTTTATTTCTATAAAAGCATTATTTACTTCTTGTTGAAAAAAAACATCTTGCTCATATCTTAAGTGTTTATTATTTTTTAGGTATTGAATAGCACGAACATAGTGTTCGAAGGCATCATTATATTTTGCAAACATGGCCAATTGATGACCGTAAAGAATTACAATTTTGATATAGATTAATGGCGCTTCAGAGTTGTTTTTTTCTAGGATATTTTTGCAATCGCCTAGCATTGAAAGTAATTTTTTTGTTAATTCCACTCCTTGTAGAGTCGGTATTTTTTCATTGTTTACTTCAGTATATAAAGTCTTATCCCTCTCCATGGCCATAAGACTTCTATAATATTGATAATATTGTTCATTCAGTGTGTTTATTTGTTCTTGTAGAGTCGCTTTGGGATTGGATTGGCTTTTCATTATTATTGTCTTCTTCATTATTGGGTAAATCCACTGGATTACCCGGTACTCGGTATTTTTCTTCCGCCCAATCACCAAGATCAATTAATTTGCAGCGTTCCGAGCAGAAGGGACGATATTTATTCTCACTCGTCCAGGTTCCTTTTTTACCACAGTGTGGGCAGGAGATGTCTTTTTTGCGGGCCATAGTATCACTCTTATGTTATGCAATACGCAACCCAAAAATTGAGATTTTCGGTAAATTGCGTTGGTCTTTTTTCTACATGCGGTGTGTAAAAGCGTACGCTGAAAAAATGTTTGCCTATGCTGATTTCGGGGTAAGTTTGTAAGCTACGTGATAAGCCTATGCGTATCATGCGTAAATTTAATTGTGCATCCAGTAATTCCTGATGAAAACCATGGATGGCTATTTTATTTTCTGTTTTGGCATTGTTACGAACCAGTTCCAGCACTAATTCTATGGCTGTGCGGATTTGAGTGAAGTCGTTTAACCATTCCATAATCGTTTGTTTGCGGATTTCGGGTGCTTGTTGTAACCAGTAATGAAAAATAGGAATGTCAAAGCTGCATACTCCGCCGGGATTTGCGAAATGGCTGCGTAAATGGTTGAGCAATTCCACTTCACGTAAACGCTGGCCAATTTTGCCGCTGCTATCGATTAAGTTGCGGGACAGGGTTTCCAGCTGCTGCATTAACGTATTCAACTTATTTGCATCAATGTTAGGCATGTTGCCATAGCGTTGTAAATTGACGAGTAAAATAGATAATTCTTTGGCTAATTTTGCTTTGAGATCGGGTCTATCCAGAATGTGTAATACGTTAATGATTAAATTCACGAGATTGCGAGTGCCGAATGTCGATTCGTCGTTTAGCTGATGATCGATTTGTTGAAATAATTGCTCAAGGCGTAAAGAAGTGCGTATCACTTCGTTTAATGGATGATCGTATATGATGGTGTCGTTCATATCACCTGGCCGCAGGTTCAAGAAGGCTAGCCAAAATGATAGCATGATTTGATTTTAGAATGTCATGTACTTCTCATGCAACCTATCAACCTGCGGGATAAGATCATCGATTACACCATCATTCGTGATCACATCATGAGCCTTGGCTAGTCTATACGCACGGCTAGCCTGGTTATGTAATATGTCTTCCACATCGGTTTTTGAAAGGTTATCGCGTAACAGCGTTCGTTTGACTTGCTCGCTCTCACTGGTATCGACGACGAGAATGCGGTTGATGAAAGAAAAGAATTCGACTTCCAGTAACAGTGGAATAACAGCAATACAATACGGTGCCGATAGGTGTGAAATTTGTCGTGACATTTCATCCCGTATGAGAGGATGTAGGCATTGCTCTAGCCAGAGACGCTCTTTAGTGTCTTTGAAAATAATTTGACGTAGTTTTGTTCGATTAAGCGTGCCATTATCCTGCATTATCTCAGGGCCAAAATGTTTTACGATAGTTTGAAACGCGGGTTTATCGGGCGTCGTTACCTCTCGTGCGATGATATCTGCGTCTATAATCGGTGCGCCTCGTTCAGCAAATAGATTGGCGACCGTTGTTTTTCCCGACCCTATGCCGCCTGTTAATCCTATGATGAGCATGGTTATTGACCTATATCACTCGTAAATAATAGTTCATGATTTCTGGTCCCCAAATCAGCGTTATCCAGCCGGCTAAGACAAGATAGGGGCCAAAGGGAAATGGTATACTTTTAAACTGTTTTTTGATGATCATGTCGATGAAAGCGAAAATCAATCCGCTTAGCGAAGACAGTAAAATAATCAAGGGTAACATTTGCCAGCCTAGATACGCGCCTAATGCAGCCAGTAATTTGTAATCGCCTTGTCCCATACCGGTTTTACCGGTGACTAAACCAAATACCATTTGCGTGCCTGCAAAAAAAAGATAACCGGCTGTGGCGCCTATGATGGCATCCTGGCTGTTGGTTAATACATTAAACAGACTAAATAATAAACCAGCCCAGAGTAAACCAAGGGTTAAGTGATCCGGTAAAAGATGATGATCAATGTCTATAAAAATGAGACAAATGCCCACCCAGCTAAAGAGTAAAATTGCTAGTGTTAGCAACGTGACGCCAAATGTATAAGCAATGTAAATGGATATAAGACAGGTTAAGCCTTCGACTAATGGGTAACGCAAGGCAATGGACGCTTTGCAATGAGCGCATTTACCGCGTAACCAGAGATAACTCAGAATAGGAATATTATGCCAAGGATAAATAGTTTTTTTGCAGCGCGGACAGTGAGAAAAAGGCAGAGATAAATTTAATTTTTCTGTTTCTGAATGGGGTTTTAATCCAAGATAAATGCGGCACTCTTCGTTAAAATTCTGTTCCATCATGCGTGGTAAACGATAGATAACCACGTTTAAAAAGCTGCCTATGAAGAGAGAAATAAATCCAGTTACGATTAGGAATAAAGTGGGATGTTCAGCAAAAAATGGCATGATTTCCATGATTATAATACGCTTCCTAATTTGAAAATGGGTAAATACATACCAATGATTAATCCACCGATTAAAACACCAAGCACTAGCATAATCAAGGGTTCCAGCAGTTCACAGAATTGACGGATGAGATGATGAATGTCCGATTCAAACCATCTTGCAACGTTTAGTAATAATGCATCCAGTGAACCAGATTCTTCACCTATTTTTACCATTTGTACCATGAGATCAGGAAAATAGGACGAGGATTGCATGGCTTGATGAAGTTGTAAGCCGGAATGAATATGGTTCCTAAGATGCATAATCGCATGACTAAATTCGCGCGGAGGTTGTGTTAATAAGGTTAGCGAATCCATGATGGGAATGCCTGCAGCAAATGTGATGGCGAGATTACGCGCAAATCGTGCGAGTAGGATTTTTTGCAGGAATGAACGTATGAGCGGAAGCTTGTTGATGCGATGTAATAAAATATCTTTTAACATTTGTAATGATGGATGAGGAATAAAGATTAATACAATAGGAATGAAGGGTAAAAATAATAGAATCCAATATTGATTGAGTTTGGCGGAAAGAAAAAATAACCAGACTGTTAATGTGGGTAATGCTATGTGTGAGTCAGCAAATAATTCAGCAAATCGTGGAATAACAAATAAGAACAAGCTGATGGTGATAACAAAAGCGCTGATGCTAATGATGCAAGGATAAAATAAAGTTTGTTTGATTTGTTTTTTAAAGAAATGTTGTTTTTCTTTTTCATCTGCAATGGTTTGTAAAGTGGTATCTAGTTTTCCGGTATGTTCGCCAATTTTAATGAGTTGACAGGTTAAGGGGTCAAAGTATTGTTCATGATAGATTAAGCTAAAATAAAAATCTTTACCCGATAATAATTCATGTTTGATGGAATGAATAAGGTCTTGCATGGCTTTTTTTTCTTGTGATTTTTCTAATAGGTCACAACCATGCAATAAGGGAACGCCAGCTGTTAATAAGGTTGCAAATTGCCGAAAAAAAAGCGTGATATCAAATGTAGTGATGCGACGTTTTTTCCACAAGCTAAACATGGCATTCATCCTTGCCTATAATGCGTAATAATTCTGCGTAACTCGTTATACCTTGTTGCACAAGCTGTCTGCCAGATTCCCATAACGACATCCATTGTTCTTCATGGATAATTTTTTTAAGTTGAATGGTATTCGCGCCAGATAAAATGTGCGATGCTATTTTTTCTGTGATAGGAATTAATTCAAAAACACCTATTCTATCTTGATAACCTTGATAACAGTGTTTGCACCCTATGGGTGTATTAGTATCTGTTTTGCAATGTACGCATAATTTTCTCACTAACCGTTGTGCAATGATGAGTGAAACCGCGTTAATAAAATGATGTGCTGCGATGTCCATGGACTGTAAACGTGTAATAGTTTCAATAGCGTTATTCGTATGCAATGTTGATAAAACGAGGTGACCAGTTTGTGCTGCTTGCATGGCAATAGCAGCTGTTTGTGTATCACGAATTTCACCTATCATGATGATGTCAGGGTCTTGCCGTAGTAGTGAACGTAATACGTCTGCAAAATCAAGACCAATGCGCGGATTAACATTAATTTGATTAATGCCAGGCAATTCCATTTCAACAGGATCTTCTACCGATGAAATATTTTTTTCAATTTGATTGAGATAATGCAGAGCAGAATACAGTGTAATGGTCTTTCCACTGCCGGTAGGCCCTGTTACTAAAATCAATCCTTGTGGCTGCGTTAATTTAGATAAGAATATTTTTTTCTGGGTGTGAGTCATGCCTAATCTATCAACATCCAGTTTGATTTTATTGGTATCAAGAAGGCGTAATACGATTTTTTCGCCGGATAAAGTAGGGCAAGTATTAATGCGTACATCCATGTTAGCGGTTTGTAGTGATAGTCGTCCATCTTGAGGGAGACGCCGTTCAGCAATATTGAGATGAGACATTACTTTCAGTCGTGTAATCAAGCGTGCGGCAAAATGAGGAGGAGTGGTTGTCACTTCATGCAATAAACCATCACAACGAAAACGAATTCTGCAATGTTCGGTGTAAGGTTCTATATGAATATCAGAAGCGCGTTGCGAAATCGCATCATCCAGTAATTGAGTAGCAAATTCACTGATAGGCCCATCGTCAGGCTCGTTTAATAAGTAATGCGATGAAGGGTCTTCTATGGGAGTCACTTTGGAGATAGCTTGCTCGAAATGAATGGAGCGTGAGAGTGAAGCGAGTAGTTTATCCAGTTTGGCTTCAGAGACGAGCATAGGCGAAATGAATAGCCCTGTGAGAAAGCGCAAGGCAGAAAGTGCAACAGAATCAGTAGGGTCAGCGATTCCTACGTGAAAAGTGGTTTCTTCAAATGCGATAGGAATGATACGGTATTTCACCATTAATTCGATACTGATACGGTCGGTTTGTAAATGGGCAATATCAAATAAATCCATATCGTATATGGGTAATGCAAAGTGTTTAGCGCAGCAGGCAAGAATGGATTCGCTGGATAGAATATTTGCTCGCACCAGATAAGTAATGAGCGAGCGTTTTTGCAGGGCAGCTGATTTTAATAATGCTGGAATGGCTGCTGCATCCAGCAAGCCATCTTGTTGTAAACAATCGGTGATTTCAAGCATTGCAAAACCCATTTTTAAGACAGGTACCGCTCACTGTAAATACACTGCCATCATTATTGGGTTGTAAAATGTAAGTGGCGTAATTGACTAATTCTGTACCGAGAGAAGTGATGATGCCGTCTTTAACGGTGATACTTTCAAGGTTTTTAGTGTGCTTAGGGGAATCCGGAATGCCGTTACTGCCGGTGGTTAGTTTTTCAGTTGGCATGCCTTGCTGTAAGGCGAGAGCAACCGCAGTTTTGAAAACATCTGCGCTGCTAATGACTTCAGCAAAACGAGCTCGCTTAGTATAATTTTGATAAGACGGTATAGCGATGGTAGCCAGTATCCCGATAATCGAGACGACTATCATGAGTTCGATTAAAGAAAAACCAGCGCTCTGAATGCGAATAGGCATAGGAATAGTCCTTGGGAAAAAATGAAGGGTTGGGGGGGTATTTCGAAGAGACGCTAGATATACTGTTTTTGATGAGACTATGCAAGGTTTTTTTGTCATGACTTCTGCTGGCGGATGTGGGGGATTTTATTTATACTCACGCCTGCTTTTTATAGCTTGCCGACGTAGCTCAGGTGGTAGAGCAACTGATTCGTAATCAGTAGGTCCCGAGTTCGAGTCCCGGCGTCGGCAGTTGTAGATACAGTAGTTCCAGAAGGCAAGCGCATGAGTACTGTCAAAAATTTAAAATATCATTCACAACGAGAAGCCTTCTCCCTTTTGTATTGGTGGAGGGGTGGCGGCCGAAGTATGCATCCTGAGTTCGTGAAGTCTGAATTTTTGAAAGTGGAACTGGATGAGAATGTGGGAAAGGGTGAGTTATTCGAGAGAAGTCTATTATTCCGATCAGCTAGTCATTTCATCACTTATGCAATTTACATGAATAACATGTCTTTTCTCAAAGACCTTTATAATAATGGTGCGAATATCAACATTATTGATGAGTCCTTGGGTGGTATGACTCCCTTGCAGTATGCATGCACATTAGGTCGTGCAGACATGGTAAAAAAATTATTAGTATGGGGTGCTGATGTCAAGAATGTGAAGGTCGAATATGCAATGGATCCCTGTAAGCAGCCATACACTTATATCTGGGGATTATTTCAGCAAAAGGTTTATGGTCATAAGATCGATTATCAAAAAACTCGTGAGTTGATTGGGGATAATGTAGCCAAGTTGAAGATAAGCTGAAAAAAGGTTCTCTCCATGTAACCTCAACTATATGCGTGCTTTTGCTTCGGCTTGGCCGGAACGCCAAATTGTGCAAGAGGCGCTTGCACAATTGACATGGTACCAAAACCTCGCTTTATTGGAAAAACTGAAAAATCCTGAGCAGCGTCTTTGGTATGCCAAACAGGCTTATGAACATGGATGGTCACGTAATATTCTGGTTATACAAATCGAGACCAAAGCAAATCTACGTTTTGGTAAAGCACAGAATAACTTTCCAGCTACTCTCCCGCCTACTGATTCTGATATGGCGGTGCAAGTTTTTAAAGACCCT